>ERZ1034901.283-NODE-283-length-41985-cov-6.942953_pt1 | contig 41985 bp, 41 predicted proteins | sample MGYA00520628_ERZ1034901 | MGnify/ENA primary metagenome ERZ1034901 (study PRJEB33766, sample SAMN09781783) | gut metagenome | biome: gut microbiome | host: Homo sapiens | place: Madagascar | study: EMG produced TPA metagenomics assembly of the PRJNA485056 data set...
TACTCACCACCTGAAGAGGTGGGAGTCTTCTCGACTGAGAAAAAAACAGATTAAGAAAAGAGGATGATTATGGCAGTTCAGATTATTGTAGATTCTACGGCTGATTTTTCGGCAAAAGAAATTGAGAAGAGACAGATTACCTGCATTCCGATGACTGTAACATTCGGAAATGAGCAGTATATCGATGGAGTAGATCTTACGAAAGAAGAATTTTTTGTGAAACTGACGAATGAAAAGGAATTTCCTAAGACATCACAGCCGTCTCCGGCAAAGTTTGCAGATTGTTTTGAAGAGGCAAAAGAGAATGGAGATGACGTTGTAGCAATTCTGGTTTCCGGTGCGCTCAGTGGTACGGTGCAGAGTGCCACAATCGCGAAAGATATAGCAGAGCATGATGGCGTATATATTGTAGACAGCAAGTCAGCCACACTTGGAATCCGGCTGTTAGTAGACCGTGCAGTAAGAATGCGTGATCAGGGAAAGAGTGCAAAAGAGATTGCAGAAGCGTTGGATGAGTTAAAAGCGAGAGTACGTATTTTTGCAGGACTGGATACGCTGGAATATTTGCAGAAAGGCGGTCGGATCTCTAAGACAGCAGCAAGTATTGGAAGACTGGCGGGTATCAAACCAATCATAACCATTGATGAAGAAGGAAAGGTAGCAGTATGCGGAAAACAGCGTGGTAATAAAAATGTGTTCCGCCAGATCATAAAATATGTCGAGGCTGATATGCCGGATGAGAATTATTCGGTATATTTTCTGTATTCAGCGGACAAGAAGAACTGTATTTCATTTATCCAGACATTGCAGAAAAATGGGTTGGATTTTGGTAAGATCAAGACCAGAGAGATCGGACCGACGATTGGCAGCCATATCGGACCGGGAGCATTCGGAATTGTATATGTTGCGAATAAATAATAGAAAAATGTTAGAAATTCTTGCGAGGAATCACAAATCTGTGGTTCCTTTTTTCATTTGTATTTCCGATGATTTTGTGGCAACCGGATACTAAAAATGTTATTGTAATAGGTAGGAGGAAAAGACAATGCTTACAATAGGAACACATATGTCGATTGCCGGAGGGATTGCGAAGACTGCTGAAAATGTGGTGAAGATGGAAGCGAATACCATGCAGATCTTTAGTCGTAATCCGAGGGGATCGAATTATAAAACATATACATCAGAAGAGATAGAAAAGTTTCAGAGTATAAGAATGGAACATCACTTTGGACCGATTCTTGCCCATGCGCCATATACTATGAATCTGGCAAGCGCAACGGAGAAAACTTATGAATTTGCCAGTATGGTAATCAGAGAGGACATTCAGCGCATGGATGAACTGGGGATTGAGAATCTGGTGTTTCATCCGGGAAGCCATACGGGGATTGGTACAGATTCCGGGATTCAGAATATTATCCGGGGACTGGATCAGGCAGTGACGTCAGACCAGAATATTCATGTGCTTCTGGAAACTATGAGTGGAAAAGGTACAGAGATTGGTGTGACATTTGAGGAACTGAAAGCAATCCGTGATGGAGTAAAGCATCCGGAAAAGATCGGAATCTGTCTGGATACCTGTCACGTATTTGTGGCAGGATATGATATTGTAAATGATCTGGAAGGTGTGCTGGAGAAATTTGACCAGGTGCTCGGACTGGATCTGTTGCGTGCCGTTCATCTGAATGACAGTATGATGCCGTTTGGTTCTCGTAAGGATCGCCATGCACCGATCGGAGAAGGTGAGATTGGCATGGAGGCATTGTTGAGTGTCTTAAGGCATCCCAGACTTCGTAATCTGCCATTTTACCTGGAAACTCCGTTTGACGATGCCGGTCATAAGGAAGAAATTGCCATGATACGGAAACGACTGGCAGAAGAAAGATAGATCAGGAGAGCGTTATGCAGAAACATTCAGAAGATTTGACATTAAAGAAGATTGCCGTGATCCGTACAGACTTTCCGGAAAAATTCGGTTTGCCAAGGCAAAGCGGCCTGGCAGAGACCAGGGGCAAGATTGTTTTTGAACCGGAATATCGTTCAAAGGATGCACTGCGTGGACTGGAAGATTACAGTCATCTGTGGCTGATCTGGGGATTTTCGGAAGTGAAGCAGAAGACCTGGCATGCGACAGTGCGCCCACCGAGACTGGGAGGAAATACTCGTATGGGCGTATTTGCCACAAGATCTCCGTTTCGACCAAATCCAATCGGATTGTCCTGCGTTCGTCTGGTAAAAATCTGTGATACGGAAAAAGAAGGAAGCGTAGTACTTGTAGAGGGCGTGGATATGATGGATGGAACACCAATTTATGATGTGAAGCCATATCTTCCTTATGTGGACTGTAAGATGGATGCCGCGGGTGGATTTGCGGAGCAGCATAAAAATGACGGACTGCAGGTGGAGTTTGAAAAGAATCTGGAATTGTGTGTGCCGGAAGAACATAGGACAGTATTGAGGCAGATTCTTGCGCAGGATCCAAGACCGTCTTATCAGGAAGATCCGGAGCGTATCTATGGGATGGATTATGCAGGCATGCAGATCCGGTTCCGGGTAGCGGATGGATGTCTGCGTGTGTGCAGTGTGCAATAGAGAGTGTGGGAAGAATAATGAGGAAAAAGCGTGAAATTCTGATATTACTGATAATGTTGTTGACAGTCGCATTGATATGTGGCTGTAGTACAAAAGAAGAGCAGAACAACGAGCAAAAAGTAGAGGGCGTGGAGATAGAAGAAGATACAGACACTTACAGATTTGTGGATGTGCTGGGGAATGAATATGAAGCTGAGCTTCTGGATATTCCATTGATCAAGCAGGATCTGACGAGGATCGAAGATCAGGATGGCAAGAAATTTTATCTGGATGAGGATGGAGAGACAGTGTCCAGATTAGGAATTGATGTGTCAGAGTATCAGCCGGAAGTGGACTGGCAGCAAGTGAAGGACTATGGCGTGGATTTTGTGATTGTGCGCCTGGGGTATCGAGGATATGGAGAAGCCGGGAAGCTGGTGGAGGACAGTATGTTCCGGAGCCATGTGGAAGGTGCACTGACGGCAGGTCTGGATGTGGGCGTGTATTTCTTCTCGCAGGCAGTCAATCAGGCAGAAGCTGAAGAAGAGGCGCAGTTTGTGCTGGAGCGGATACGGGATTACGACATCAAAGGGCCTGTGGTATATGATACAGAAGAGATTAAGAATGACACGGCAAGAACGGATAATCTGGACGGAAAAACATTTACCGATCACTGTATTACATTCTGCGATGCGGTGAAAGCGGCAGGTTATGAGACGATGATCTATGCTAATATGAAATGGATGGCATTTACATTGGATCTTACGAGGCTTACTGACTACGAGAAATGGTATGCAGATTATGAACCACTTCCGCAGTGTCCGTATGAAATCTCCATGTGGCAGTACACAGAGACCGGACAGGTGCCCGGGATCGATGGAAATGTGGACATGAACCTCTGGTTTTTGTAGATGATTTTATGAAATGTAGCTAAATATATGCAGGGTGTATTTACACATTTGTAAAGAATATGTTACTATTAAAATAGTTTGCGTATATGTATGAAAAGGTGGAAGAGCATATGAAATGGAATAAATTTAGAATTAAAACAACGACAGAAGCAGAGGATATTGTCTGCAGCAGTCTGATGGATCTGGGAATCCAGGGTGTGGAAGTGGAAGACAAGATTCCGCTTACCCAGAGAGAGAAGGAGCAGATGTTCGTGGACATCCTGCCGGAGATCGATGTGGATGACGGCGTGGCTTATATCAGCTTCTATCTGGAAGAGGATGAGGACAAGGAGAAGATGCTTCAGGCAGTCCGTGAGGAACTGAAAGAGATCGGTACCTATGTGAATGTCGGAAGTATGGAGATCGAAGAGTCTCAGACGGAAGATGTAGACTGGGTAAATAACTGGAAGCAGTATTTCCATCAGTTTACCATTGATGATGTACTGATCATCCCTTCTTGGGAAGATGTACAGCCGGAGGATGAGGATAAGATGATCATTCATATCGATCCGGGTACAGCATTTGGCACAGGTATGCATGAGACGACACAGCTCTGCATCCGTCAGATAAAAAAATACGTAACAGAAGATACAGAGATTCTGGATGTGGGATGCGGAAGTGGTATTCTTGGTATGCTGGCATTGAAGTTTGGTGCGAAGCATTCAACAGGTACAGACCTGGATCCGTGTGCAATCGATGCGACACATGAGAATATGGACGTAAATGGAATCAGCCGTGACCAGTACCGTGTTATGATCGGTAATATTATCGATGACAAAGAGGTACAGGATCAGGTTGGATATGACCGTTATGATATCGTGGTTGCTAATATCCTTGCAGATGTATTGGTTCCACTGACTCCGGTTATCCTGAATCATCTGAAGACTGGTGGGATTTATATTACAAGCGGTATTATCGAAGAGAAGGAAGAGACTGTGGTAGAAGCAGTGAAGGCAGCAGGTCTTGAAGTACTGGAAGTAAACCATCAGGGTGAATGGGTATCAGTAACCGCCAGAAAGAATTAATCATACAGGCGGAGAGCAGGAGGAAGTCATGCAGCAGTTTTTTGTGACAGCGGATCAGGTACAGGAAAATCAGATTTACATAGAAGGAACTGACGTTAACCATATGAAGAATGTGCTTCGGATGCGTCCGGGTGAGAAGCTTGGCATCAGTGATGGTAATAATCACCATTATATCTGTCAGGTGGAAAAATACGAGGATGCACAGGCAGTTCTCACGATTCTGGAGGAGGAGAGTGTAGATACGGAATTGCCGTCTAAGATCTATCTGTTCCAGGGGCTGCCAAAGGGGGACAAGATGGAACTGATCGTGCAGAAAGCAGTAGAACTTGGTGTATATAAGATCGTTCCGGTAGCGATGAAGCGCTGTGTTGTACGTCTGGATGATAAGAAAGCAGCGAAAAAGGTAGAGCGTTGGGGCGAGATCGCGAGAAGTGCAGCGAAGCAGTCAGGAAGAGGTATTGTACCGAAGGTCGGAGGCTTATTGAAATACGATGAAGCACTGATGCTATCCAAAGAGCTGGATGTAGTCATGATTCCTTATGAACTGGCAGAAGGTATGGAACAGACGAAACAGATCATGGAATCCGTGAAACCGGGACAGTCAGTAGGCATCTTTATCGGACCGGAAGGCGGTTTTGAAAAAGAGGAAGTAGAGCAGGCAAAAGAGGCAGGTGCAAGTGAGATTACACTTGGCAAACGCATCCTTCGGACAGAGACCGCCGGGCTTACTGCATTATCGATCCTGATGTACCATTTAGAAAAGTAATCATATTTTATATAGTAGAAGATAATATGGAAAGGAACAGATCATGAAAGTATATCTGGATAATTCGGGTACTACCAGAGCGTATGATGAAGTTGGCGATCTTGTACGCAAAGTGTTGTGTGAAGATTTCGGTAATCCATCTTCCATGCATTACCGTGGAGTGGAATCGGAACAATATATAAAAGAAGCAAAAGATACGTTAGCGAAGATTCTGAAAGTACAGCAAAAAGAGATTTTCTTTACTTCAGGAGGAACAGAGAGTGATAACTGGGCGCTGGTCGGGGCTGCAAGAGCTAACAAACGAGCAGGAAAGCATCTGATTGCGTCGTCTATAGAACACCCGGCGATTCTTAATACACTGCGTTTTCTGGAAGAGGAGGAAGGGTATCGTGTGACTTATCTTCCGGTGGATGCTTACGGAAGAGTGAAGCTGGATGCATTGCAGGAGGCATTGTGTCCGGAGACCATCCTGGTATCTATTATGTATGTGAATAACGAAGTTGGATCTGTACAGCCGATCCAGGAAGCAGCAAGTATTGTAAAGGCTTATAATAAAGATATTCTGTTCCATGTGGATGCAGTACAGGGATTTGGAAAATACCGCATTTATCCGAAAAAGTTAAAAGTCGATATGCTTTCGGTCAGTGGTCATAAGATCCATGGTCCGAAAGGTGTGGGCTTTTTGTACATTGATGAGCATGTGAAGATTCGTCCGATCATATACGGCGGAGGACAGCAGAAGAATATGCGCTCCGGTACAGACAATGTACCGGGAATTGCAGGCATGGCGCTGGCGGCATCCATGTGCTACGATCATCTGGAAGAAAAGGTGGAGCATATGCGCCAGATGAAGTCGCATTTTGTAGAAGAAGTACTGAAGATGCCTGATACAGTTGTTCATGGCCTCTATGATGAGACCAGTGCACCACACATTATCAGTGTAGGATTTGCAGGCGTAAGAAGTGAAGTGCTTCTGCATGCACTGGAAGACAAAGGTATCTGTGTATCCGCGGGTTCTGCGTGTGCATCAAACCATCCTGCTATCAGCGGAGTGCTGAAAGGAATTGGTGCGAAGAAAGAATATCTGGATGCGACGATCCGCTTCAGCATGTCAGAGATGACGACAGAAGAAGAAATGGAATATACGCTTCAGGCACTGCAGGAGCTAGTGCCGATGCTTAGGAGATACACGAGACATTAAGAGAAAGGAAATACTATGACATTTCAGACATTTTTATTAAAATACGGAGAAATTGGAATTAAAGGTAAGAACCGTCATCTCTTTGAGGATGCATTGGTGCGTCAGGTGCGTTACGCACTCAAGGATCTGGACGGAGAATTTGAAGTACACAAGTCACAGGCAAGAATTTATGTAGATTGCGAAGGTGCATACGACAGTGATGAAGTAATCGAACGTTTGCAGACAGTATTCGGACTGGTAGGTATCTGTCCGGTTGTGCGCAAGCCAGATCAGGGATTTGAACAGTTGAAAAAAGATGTGGTTGCATTCATGGATGAGATGTATCCGGACAAGAATATCACATTTAAGGTAGAAGCGAGAAGAAGCAGAAAGAGTTATCCATTGAACTCTATGGAGATTAACTGCAAAGCAGGAGAAGCGGTGCTGGATGCATTTCCGGAGATCCGCGTGGACGTACACAAGCCGGATGTACTGCTTCACATTGAAGTGCGCAATGAGATTTATATTTATTCGCAGATCATTCCGGGACCGGGTGGAATGCCGGTTGGAACCAACGGAAAAGCAATGCTGCTGTTATCTGGTGGAATCGACAGCCCGGTAGCAGGATATATGATCTCAAAACGAGGCGTAGGACTGGAAGCAACTTATTTCCATGCACCGCCGTACACCAGTGAACGTGCTAAACAGAAGGTTGTAGATCTGGCAGCAATCGTGGCAAGATATGCCGGACCGATCAAACTGAATGTGGTTAACTTTACGGATATTCAGTTATATATTTACGATCAGTGTCCACATGATGAGCTGACCATTATCATGCGTCGTTATATGATGAAGATCGCACAGCATTTTGCAGAAGAAAGCGGATGTCTGGGACTGATCACAGGTGAGAGTATCGGTCAGGTAGCAAGCCAGACCATGCAGAGTCTTGCGGCTACCAATGAAGTATGTACGATGCCAGTATATCGTCCGCTGATCGGATTTGATAAGCAGGAGATCGTAGAGGTGTCTGAGAAGATCGGAACTTATGAGACATCGATCCAGCCGTTCGAGGACTGCTGTACTATCTTTGTGGCGAAACATCCGGTAACCAAACCGAATATCAATATTATCAAGAAGTCAGAGGAGAAACTTGCTGAGAAGATCGATGAGCTTGTTCAGACAGCAATTGATACTGTAGAAGTAATAGAAGTGCGTCGTTCTTAGACGGCGCACTTCTTAAAAATGCCATGCCTGCGGATTGTTCCGTGCTATGCACTCCCACAATCCTCCCAATTATTCGCATATCGTGGGATTAGCATCCCACTTTTAGGCTCATATTGGGACCCTGGCATCTAATTATAATATTATTATAACAACATGATAATGGATTAGATGAGATAATCTTTCAGAGTGTCGAGGATCTTGTCCACGTTCTCATCTGTGTGGATATTCAGCGTAATCGGTTTGGTTAAGTCCAGACTGAAGATACCCATGATAGATTTAGCGTCAACGACATATCTTCCGGAAACCAGATCGAATTCATTATCAAACTTGGTGACTTCATTGACAAATGATTTCACCTTTGCAAGAGTATCTGTATCGAAAGAAATCTGTACAGTTTTCATTCTTGTTACCTCCTTTTGTATGTGGAAATGTCGAAAAAATGTCATATATGTCTTATCTGTGACATCTGACATTCTATAAACATATTAAAAGGCGTCAGTAGAAAAGTCAAGGAGAAACTAATTATGAGAAAAGCAGCACTTCATAACCTTGGATGCAAGGTGAATGCTTATGAAACCGAGGCAATGCAGGAGATGCTGGAGCAGAACGGTTATGAGATCGTGCCTTTTGCAGAGGGCGCAGATGTGTATGTGATCAATACCTGTACGGTTACCAACATGGCTGACCGCAAATCCAGACAGATGCTCCACAGAGCCAGAAAAATGAATCCGAATGCAGTAGTGGTGGCTGCCGGCTGTTATGTGCAGGCACAGGGCGCAAAAGCGGATGACTGCATTGACATTATCATCGGCAATAATAAAAAGAAAGATCTCATCGCAATACTGGATGAGCATTTTGCTAAAATAGAAGAAAAAGAACCACAGGTAGAGCTGATCGACATTGCACATACCCATGAATATGAGGAAATGCGTGTGTCCAGACAGGCAGAACATACCAGAGCCAATGTAAAGGTACAGGACGGATGCAACCAGTTCTGTTCTTACTGCATTATCCCGTATGCCAGAGGACGGGTGCGTAGCCGTAAGATGGAAGACGTGCTTGCGGAGGTACACACACTGGCGTCCAATGGATATCAGGAGATCGTATTGACCGGAATCCATCTCAGTTCTTACGGTATTGATACCGGGGAAAATCTGCTGGAATTGATCCGTGCCGTACATCAGGTGGAAGGAATCCTGCGTATTCGTCTGGGTTCGTTGGAGCCTCGTATTATTACCAGAGAATTCGCAGAGGGGATAGCGGCACTTCCGAAGATGTGTCCGCATTTCCATCTGTCTTTGCAGAGTGGATGTAATACAACTTTGAAACGGATGAACCGCAGATATACAGCAGAAGAATACTATGAGAAATGCGAACTGTTGAGAGAGGTTTTTGATCATCCTGCGCTTACAACTGATGTGATCGTAGGATTCCCGGGTGAGACGGAAGAAGAGTTCCGGGAGTCAAAGGCATTTCTGGAGAAAGTGAACTTCTATGAGACACACATTTTCAAATATTCCAGACGTCAGGGTACTAAGGCGGCCGAGATGAAGGATCAGGTACCGGAGCCTGTGAAGACTGAGCGCAGTAATCAGCTGATTGCTCTTGGCAAGGTAAATAAAAAGGCATTTGAAGACCGCCTGATCGGACAGACAGTAGAAGTCCTTATGGAAGAGGAGATTCAGCGCGACAGTGAGACGTGGCAGATCGGACATACGAGAGAGTATGTGAAAGTTGGACGAAAAACGGAAGAAAATCTTACAAATCAGTTAATAAATGTAGAAATCGAAAATCGTTCGCAAATAATTGATTGAATTTTATAATGGATTCATGTAGAATAAAGTTGAAGTATTTCGAGAGGACGTGAGTATATGAAAGATTTAACCAACACACAGTTTTTTCAGGTAGAAAGCGGTCCGCAGATTCAGGCAAAAGATATTCTTGAGATCGTGTATGAAGCACTGAGCGAGAAAGGCTATAATCCTGTGAATCAGATCGTAGGATATATTATGTCAGGAGATCCTACTTATATCACAAGTTATAATGGAGCCAGAAGCCTGATTATGAAGATGGAGCGGGACGAGTTAGTAGAAGAGATGCTGAAGACGTATATCAAGCATTTCGGATGGGAAGAATAGTATATGAGAATTATGGGGCTTGATTACGGATCGAAGACGGTCGGTGTCGCTATGAGCGATCCGCTTGGAATCACGGCACAGGCGGTCGAGACGATCTGGAGGAAGGATGAGAATAAGCTGCGCAAAACCTGTGCGCGGATTGAAGAACTGATCAGTGAGTATGAGGTGGAGCGAATTGTTCTCGGACTTCCGAAGCACATGAATAACGATCTGGGCGAGAGAGCGGAGAAGGCTCTCGCGTTCGGAGAGATGGTAAAACGCCGTACAGGGCTGGAAGTCGTGATGTGGGACGAGCGTCTCACGACAGTAGAAGCAGAGCGTACTTTGATCGAGAATAATGTAAGACGTGAGAACCGTAAGCAGTATATTGATAAGATTGCCGCGGTTTTTATTTTGCAGGGATACCTGGATTCGATTGGATAATTTTCAATAAGATAATTAGAACAGAGGTGAAGTGTCGGATGGAAAAGATTACGATGTTATCAGATGAGAATGGTGAAGAACTGGAATTTTATGTACTGGAACAGACAAAGGTTAATGGAGTGACATACATTCTGGTGACAGATTCTGAATATGGGGATGCGGAATGTACGATATTAAAGGATACATCCGATGCAGAGGATAAGGACTGCGTGTTTGAATTTGTAGAAGACGACGTGGAAATGAACGCTGTATTTAAGATATTCGAGGAGTTGTTGGAGGACGTAGACATCGAAAGGTAGCGTGCTATGGCGATAAGTCAGGAAGAGTTTAAGAAACTACTGAAAGAAAAAGGGTTAAAAGTGACCAATCAGAGGTTGCTTGTATTAGAAGTACTTGCGGATCATCGTGACACTCATATGACTGCAGAGGACATTTATGACCTGGTAAAGGAAGACTATCCGGAGATCGGTCTTGCAACGATCTACCGGACATTACAGTTGCTGCTGAATATGCAGTTAGTGGATCGTATTAATTTGGATGACGGATGTATCAGATATGAGATTGGTGACCAGCTGAACGGGGAATTAAAGCATCACCATCATCATCTGATATGTAAAACATGTGGGAAGGTTCTTCCGTTTCGACATGACCTTTTGGACGATTTGGAGCGTCAGATCGAGGAAGAGACGGGATTTCATGTGTTAGATCATGAATTAAAATTTTACGGCCAGTGTAAAGAATGTCTGAAGAAAGATCAGGATCAGATGTAATAACACATGGAGGTGTAAAGTTTGAAGAAAGGGAAAAACGGAAAATTGCGAATCATTCCGCTCGGAGGTCTTGAGAAGATCGGAATGAACATCACTGCCTTCGAATTCGGAGACAGTATTGTTGTTGTGGATTGCGGACTGGCATTCCCGGAGGACGATATGCTGGGAATTGATCTGGTAATCCCGGATATTACTTATCTGAAAGACAACATTAAGAAAGTTAAGGGCTTTGTGATTACCCATGGACACGAAGACCACATTGGCGCATTGTCGTATGTATTGAAAGAAATTAACCTGCCAATCTATGCGACAAAGCTTACTATGGGTATTATCGAAAAGAAACTGGCTGAGCATAATCTGCTCCGCTCTACCCGCAGAAAGGTAGTAAAGCACGGACAGTCTATTATGTTGGGACAGTTTCGTATTGAATTTATTAAGACAAACCACAGTATTCAGGATGCATCAGCACTTGCAATCTACTCACCGGCAGGTATTGTCATTCATACAGGAGACTTTAAGGTAGATTACACACCGGTATTTGGTGATGCGATCGATCTGCAGCGTTTTGCTGAGATCGGTAAGAAAGGCGTACTGGCACTCATGTCAGACAGTACCAATGCAGAGCGAAAGGGCTTCACGCAGTCTGAGCGTACCGTGGGATATACCTTTGATCATTTATTTGCGGAGTACAAGGATACCCGTATTATTATCGCGACATTTGCATCCAACGTAGACCGTGTGCAGCAGATCATCAATTCTGCTTACAAATACGGACGTAAGGTTGTAGTCGAAGGACGAAGCATGGTTAATATCATTGCTACGGCACAGGAACTTGGCTATCTCAAGGTTCCGGATAGAACTTTGATCGAGATCGATCAGCTTAAGAATTATCCGCCGGAGAAGACGGTATTGATCACAACCGGAAGCCAGGGTGAGTCTATGGCCGCGCTGTCCAGAATGGCGGCGGATATTCACCGCAAGATTACCATTATGCCGAATGATACAGTTATCTTCAGTTCCAATCCGATACCGGGTAATGAGAAATCAGTTTCCCGTGTCATCAACGAGCTGTCAGAAAAAGGTGCGAATGTCATTTTCCAGGATGCACATGTATCCGGACATGCCTGCCAGGAAGAACTGAAGCTGATTTACTCTCTGGTAAAACCGAAATATGCAGTACCGATCCATGGTGAATACCGTCATAGAAAGGCGAATGCCAAACTGGCTGAATCGCTTGGCATTCCGAAAGAGAATATCTTTATGCTGCAGTCCGGTGATGTGCTGGAAGTAAGCGAAGAAGAGGCTAAGGTTGTAGATAAGGTACACACAGGCGAGGTTCTGGTAGACGGACTTGGAGTCGGTGATGTTGGTAATATCGTATTGCGTGATCGTCAGCATCTGGCAGAAGATGGTATCCTGATTGTTGTGATGACGCTGGAAAAGGGTACCAATCAGTTGCTTGCAGGACCGGATATTGTATCCAGAGGTTTTGTATATGTTAGAGAATCAGAAGGTCTGATGGAAGACGCCAGACATGTATTGGAAGAAGCAGTTGGCAATTATCTGGGACGTCAGAAGAATGCAGACTGGAGCAAGATCAAGCTTGTTGTCCGTGATACGATGAATGAATTTATCTGGAAACGTACCAAGAGAAGACCGATGATTCTTCCGATTATTATGGATGTATAGAAATGATAGTAGATGAAAGGATGGTAACTTATATCCATTCGCTGGAGACGCCGGAGAATTCTCTGTTGGAAGAGATTGAAAAAGAGGCACTGGATACCTATGTGCCAATTATCCGGAAAGAGACCAAGAGCTTTTTAAAGACACTGATTACCATGAACCGACCGATGAACATATTGGAAGTCGGTACGGCGGTTGGCTTTTCAGCACTTGTGATGAGTGAATATGCTCCGGCAGGATGTAAGATTACTACAATTGAGAATTATGATAAACGAATCCCGATTGCCCGCGAGAATTTTAGACGGGCAGGGAAAGAATCGGACATTACCCTGTTAGAGGGGGATGCGCTGGAAGTTATGAAGGGGCTTGCGGGCCCCTATGACTTTGTATTTATGGATGCGGCAAAGGGACAGTATATCCATTATCTGCCAGAGGTCACAAGACTTCTCTCGGAGGGCGGTGTACTGGTCTCTGATAATGTGCTCCAGGATGGAGATGTGATCGAGTCCAGATATGCGGTCGAACGCAGAAACCGGACGATCCACAGCCGCATGCGTGAATATTTATTTGAGCTGAAGCACAGTGATATCTATGAGACAGCCATCCTTCCATTAGGAGACGGAATCGCACTCAGTGTGAAGCGCAGAACATCCGAGAAGTAAAAGATACAGATAGTACAGTGAGGAAAGAAAAATGAGCAGACATCCGGAATTATTGATTCCAGCCAGCAGTCTGGAAGTATTAAAAACAGCAGTTATATTTGGAGCAGATGCGGTATATATCGGCGGAGAAGTCTTTGGATTAAGAGCAAAGGCGAAGAATTTCAGCCATGATGATATGAAAGAAGGAATCGCATTCGCGCATGAGCATGGCGTGCGTGTCCATGTAACGGTCAATATTCTGGCACATAACCGGGATCTTGAAGGCGTGCGGGAATATCTGAAAGAACTGAAAGAGTTAGGACCGGATGCATTGATCATTGCAGATCCGGCAATCTTTGAAATGGCAAAGGAGATCTGTCCGGAGATCGAGCGTCATGTCAGCACACAGGCGAATAATACGAACTATGGCACTTATCAGTTCTGGTGGAAACAGGGCGCAAAGCGTGTGGTATCTGCCAGAGAACTGTCGTTGGCAGAGATCAAAGAGATCCGTGCCAATATCCCGGAAGAGATGGAGATTGAAAGCTTTATTCATGGAGCGATGTGCATTTCCTATTCCGGAAGATGTCTGCTGAGTAATTATTTTACCGGAAGGGACGCCAACCAGGGAGCCTGTACCCATCCGTGCCGCTGGAAATATGCGGTCGTAGAGGAGACAAGACCTGGTGAATATATGCCTGTCTATGAAAATGAGCGCGGTACCTACATTTTCAATTCCAAGGACTTGTGCATGATCGAACACATTCCGGAATTGATCGATGCAGGAATCGATAGCTTTAAGATTGAAGGTCGTATGAAGACAGCTCTTTATGTGGCGACTGTTGCGAGAACTTATCGCAAAGCGATTGATGATTATCTGGAAGATCCGGAACTTTACCGCAAGAATATGCCATGGTATCTGGATCAGATCAGTAATTGTACGTACAGACAGTTCACAACCGGATTCTACTTTGGCAGACCGGATGATGAAGCACAAATTTACGACAGCAATACCTATGTAAGAGAGTATACGTATCTGGGTATCATCGGTGGAGAGCGTGACGGCATGTACCGCATCGAACAGCGCAACAAGTTTTCGGTAGGTGAGACGATCGAGTTGATGAAGCCAAACGGAGATAACATCGAAGTGACGGTGAAGAAGATCGTAGACGAGGATGGCAATGAGCAGGAGAGTGCACCACATCCAAAGCAGGTGCTGTATATTGATCTGGGAGGTCATGCTGACCAGTATGATATCCTGAGAAGAAAAGAAGACTAACGCAGATAACGCTGCGGTCCTAGAAATAGGGCCGCAGCTTTTCTATTGCGCTTTTTTCAATACGGGAGACGTAGGAACGGGAGATGCCAAGCTCTGCAGCAATTTCCCGCTGCGTATATTCAGCCTCGTTATAGAGTCCATATCGCATTTTCAGTACTGTCCGTTCTCTGGGAGAAAGCTGAGATTCCAGCTTGGAATAAAGAAGTTTGATATCGTCCTTGAGGACGGCTTTTTTGTAAGCATCATCGGTATGAGAATCGATAATATCAAAGATACGGATTTCGTTACCTTCCCGGTCGATGCCGATTGGCTCATACAGGGAAATGTCACGAAAGTATTTCTTCTTGCTTCTAAGGTGCATCAGAATTTCATTTTCGATACACCTTGCAGCGTAGGTTCCAAGCCTGACATTTTTGCCGGAATTGAAGGTAACCACAGATTTGATCAGACCGATTGTACCGATGGATAGAAGATCTTCGGTGTCTTCGCCAAGCGTCTGATACTTTTTGACGATATGCGCAACCAGCCGGAGATTATGCTCGATCAGGATGTGCTTGGCTTCAAGGTCTCCTTCTGTATATTTTTGCAGATAATACTGTTCTTCGGCAGCTGTTAGGGGAGGAGGAAAAGATTTCACAGTGAGCACCTGACCGCATTTTTACTTACAGTTTATGTGGAAGAGAGAGAATTTGTGCTTTTCCATAAAAAGATAAGTGGTGTAGAATATCTGTTCATAAGCTGGATGGAAAAATGATTGAGGATTTGCTGGAACAGGATAAAACATTGATCAAGCAAGATATTAATTATCTGTCGCACTCAGAGGCAGAGCAAAGTACGGTTGAATTAGCGGGAGAATCCAGAAACTGCCTTACATATATACGGGATAATTACCAAAATTCGGATGGTTCAGATGGAACGACGCAGGCTATTATCTATTGCGTGAAAGATGATTATGTATGTGAAATTGGAATATCTGAGTATAATTCTTTAGAGAATGTATTAACGGCATTTGAAGCATTTTAGAAAAATACGAGATAAAATAAATCGCTCTGTGGTGACCTGACCAGGTTGCCGTGGGGCGATTTATTATGCAAATCTACTGAAATTTTGTTTTTTCTAAAAATCATATTGACGAGTTAACGTAAGAAGAGTATAAATGTAACTACGAATACTGATTATGACAACCCGAAATACGGTAAAATATAGAAGGAGAGATGCGATTGAGTTTCAGTAGAGTATTATCGGCGGCAATGTGTGGCATGGAAGTCATACCGGTGCAGGTAGAGGCTGACGTGAGTAACGGACTGCCGTTGTTTCATATGGTCGGTTATCTGGGAGCAGAAGTGCGGGAGGCGGAGGAACGTGTCCGTACGGCAATCCAGAATGCCTGTGCTGCTTTGCCACCCAAACGAATGGTGATTAATCTATCGCCGGGCAATGTGAGAAAGCGTGGGACATCGTATGATCTGCCTATTGCACTGGCGGTGTTAGCTGCGGCAGGTTTATTACAGCAGGAATGTCTGGAACAAGTGATGGCAGTGGGCGAACTGGGCTTAGACGGCAGTGTGCAGGGGATTCCTGGGGTGCTTGCAATTGCTGCAAAGGCGAAGGAACAGCAGGTGAGATGTCTGGTTGTTCCGTCTGCCAATGAACGGGAAGCAAGGCTTGTGGAAGGAGTGTGCGTCTGTGGTATTAAATCTCTGGGCGAGATATATCGACAATTGCTTCAAGGTGAAACCATTGGATGTATCAAAAAGACAGATACACTATTCGAGAGAGAAGTGGTTGCAGGACAGGGAGATTTTGCGGACATTTCCGGACAGTCTGGCATGAAGCGCGCTGCGGAGATCGCGGTGGCGGGCAGACACAATCTGCTGATGGTAGGACCACCTGGAAGCGGCAAGTCTATGATAGCAAAAAGGATTCCTACGATATTTCCGGTGCTTACCAGAGAAGAGAGCCTTAGGATTACCAAAGTATATAGTGTGGCAGGGATGATTAAGTCAGAGCAGCCATTGGTCATGGAACGTCCGTTTCGTGAGGTGAATCAGACAGTGACAAAGGCGGCATTGTTAGGGGGAGGAGCCTGGCCCAAACCCGGTGAACTTACACTCGCCAGTGGAGGTGTGCTGTTTTTGGATGAACTGGCGGAATTTAAGCGATCTGTACTTGAGGTGCTGCGTCAGCCATTGGAGGAAAGGGAAGTGCGGATTGTCAGAAATCATGGCGTGATCATTTATCCGGCAGATGTGATGCTGGTGGCAGCCATGAATCCGTGTCCCTGCGGATATTTTTCTGACCTGAATAAGTGCACATGTACGATATCCCAGATTCGACAGTATCAGGGGAAAATCAGCTATCCGTTCCTTGGTAGGATGGATATCTGTGCAGAGGTACAGGGTGTAGCTTATGAAGATCTGGAGAGGGAAGAACTGGCAGAAAGCTCGTCAGCTATTCGACGAAGGATTGAAAAAGCCAGAAAACGTCAGATGGATCGTGCGGAGAATGGAGAGTTTGTGTATAATGCAGAGCTTTCCGGGGAACGTCTGTTAAGAGATTGTGAGCTTGGAAGAACAGAAAAGAGAATGATGAGGCAGGCTTATGACAGATTTTCATTAAATGCGAGAACCTATCATAAAGTATTAAAGGTGGCACGTACAATTGCAGATTTGGAAGGAGAAGAACGCATAGGGATAGAGCATTTGCAGGAGGCACTTGTTTATCGAAGTATGGATAAGAAGTATTGGGGAAGAGTATGAGAGATACGGAAGAATATAAGTATGAATGGTGGCTTGCCGGAATGCGACCATTGACGGATGATAAGAAGCGTGCGCTGGTGGAACACTGGGGCAGTGCCAGAGAAGTGTATAATGGGATATATTATATAGAAGAAAGACAGAAAATGCAGCTTCATTTTTTGAAAGCAGAGGAGATTGACCGTTTGCAGAATTGGGCAAGAACGCAGGATGTAGAGGAACTTTATGAACAGGGTCAGAGACTTGGAGTACGCCTTGTTACCTGGTTTGACGAAGCGTATCCGAAGAGACTCAAAAATTTAATCAAGATGCCTTATGGGATCTACGTAAAGGGAAAGCTACCAGCAGAAGACAGACCGACAGCAGCCATCGTGGGTGCCAGGAGATGTACGCCTTATGGGGAAGAATTATCGATCATCCATGCGGAGAATCTGGCACTTGCCGGAGTGCAGGTGATCAGCGGTATGGCAAGAGGGATAGACAGCATCTCGCAACGTGCAGCTATTGAGGCAGGGGGAGAGTCTTATGGTGTGCTTGGATGCGGCGTGGACGTATGTTACCCGAAGGAGAATAAGGGACTTTATATGGATCTTCAGAAGCATGGAGGGATTCTGTCGGAATTGCCTCCGGGGACAGCGCCGCTACGGGAATATTTTCCAGCCAGGAACCGTATGATCAGCGGGCTTGCGGACATGATACTGGTAATGGAGGCAAAAGAAAAGAGCGGATCTCTTATCACAGCAACATTTGCACTGGATCAGGGAAAGACGATCTATGCACTTCCGGGACCGGTTACCAGTGAGCTCAGTAAGGGGTGTAACAGGATTATCAGCGATGGTGCAGTTCCGCTTCTGAGCCCGGAATATCTGTTGGAACAGGAAGAACTGAAATTGTTAAAAAATCATACAAATTCACCTTCTGACCGGGTGAAAAATGAAAAAGTGCTTGAAAGTCCAGAAAAATTGTTGTATGCTACCGTTGGTTTGTTTCCAAAGAGCCTGGATACATTGCAGGCGGAAAGCGGGATGAAGCGGACAGATATGGTTCGTGCCCTTGTGTCTTTGGAAATGAAAGGATATATCAGAGAGATATCCAGAAATCATTTTGTAAAAACATAAAAGCGTTCTGAACGCATGAAATTAAAGGAGTATAGATAATATGGCGCATTATTTGGTAATTGTGGAGTCGCCTACAAAGGTTAAGACAATTAAAAAATTCCTTGGAAGCAATTATACAGTTATGGCATCAAACGGACATGTAAGAGATCTGCCAAAGAGTCAGCTTGGTATTGATGTGGAACATGACTATGAGCCGAAGTATATTACAATCCGTGGTAAGGGAGAGATATTGGCAGAGCTTCGTAAAGAAGTAAAGAAAGCAGATAAAGTATATCTCGCAACTGACCCGGACCGCGAGGGAGAAGCTATTTCATGGCATCTGATGCATGCGCTGAAATTAGAGAATAAAAAGACATATCGTATTACATTTAATGAGATTACGAAAAATGCGGTTAAGTCTTCTATTAAGAATGCACGTGAGATTGATATGAATCTGGTAGATGCACAGCAGGCACGCCGTGCTCTTGACCGTGTGGTAGGTTACCGCATTAGTCCGCTTCTGTGGGCAAAGGTGAAAAGGGGCTTGAGTGCAGGACGTGTGCAGTCAGTTGCACTTCGTATCATTGCCGATCGTGAGGAAGAGATTAACGCATTTATCCCGGAAGAGTACTGGAGTCTCGATGCCTGCCTTAAGGTGAAAGGCGAGCGTAAGCCGCTTACAGCCAAGTTCTATGGCACTGCTGATGAGAAGATGACCATTCATTCGGAACAAGAAGTGAATCAGATCCTTGCAGAGCTTGAACATGAAGATTATTATGTGGAAAATGTGAAAAAGGGAGAACGTCTGAAGAAAGCACCGGTTCCGTTTACCACAAGTACGATGCAGCAGGAAGCTTCGAATGCGTTGAACTTTGCTACTCAGAAGACCATGCGCATTGCACAGCAGCTATACGAAGGTATTACGATCAAAGGCAGTGGAACCGTAGGTCTGATCACATATCTTCGTACGGATTCTACCCGTATTTCAGAAGAGGCAGATGTACTTGCAAAGTCTTATATTGCTGAGAATTACGGAGAAGAATATGTGGGAAGCGGCAACACAACGGCAAAGGATGATAAGAAGATTCAGGATGCGCATGAGGCTATCCGACCAACAGATATTACCAGAACGCCTGCTATGGTAAAAGAGTCTCTGTCAAGAGACCAGTTCCGGCTTTATCAGCTGATCTGGAAACGATTTGTGGCAAGCCGTATGAAGGCAGCTAAATATGAAACTACCTCGGTTAAGATTGGTGCAGGAAAATATCGGTTTACGGTAGCTGCATCTCGAATTGTATTTGAAGGATTCCGTTCGGTATATGTAGAGTCAGGGGAAGAGAAACCTGAAAATAATGTACTGCTCAAGTCATTGGATAAGGATTCAGAGCTGTCTTGTGACCATTTTGATAAGAAGCAGCATTTCACACAGCCGCCGGCACATTATACAGAGGCATCCCTGGTGCGCAAGCTGGAAGAACTTGGTATCGGACGTCCAAGTACCTATGCGCCGACGATTTCTACCATTATTGCCAGAAGATATGTAGCCAAAGAGGGCAAGAACTTGTATATGACAGAGATCGGTGAAGTGGTCAATAATATTATGAAAGAGTCCTTCCCGGCAATTGTGGATGTGAATTTTACGGCCAATATGGAAGGTCTGTTGGACTGCGTGGCTGAAGGAAAAGTGGAATGGAAATCCGTTATCGAGAATTTCTATCCAGATCTGGAAGCAGCGGTTAAAAAGGCTGAAAAGGAACTGGAAAGCGTCAAGATAGAGGATGAAGTTACAGATGTAATCTGTGAAGAATGTGGTCGTAATATGGTAGTTAAATATGGGCCACACGGTAAATTTCTGGCGTGTCCTGGGTTCCCGGACTGCCGCAATACGAAACCTTATCTGGAAAAGGTGGGTGTTGCATGCCCGAAATGTGGTAAGGAGATCGTATATCGCAAGACAAAAAAAGGCAGACGCTATTATGGATGCGAAGGTTATCCGGAATGCGATTTTATGTCATGGCAGAAACCATCTGAGAAAAAATGCCCGAAGTGTGGAGGTTACATGCTGGAGAAGGGCAATAAGCTTGTCTGTGCGGATGAACAGTGCGGCTATGTAGAACAAAAAAGCAATGATAACTAGTAATTTTCAGTAGACTTTAGTTTAATTCCGAAAATTCAGAAAAATATACAAATTACAACTCTTTATAGTTGAAATTGATACAATTGTGTGCTACTATATCCAATGTAAGGAAGGTGATATGAATGGGCGTGCAATTGCTAGATAAAACTAGAAAGATTAACAAATTACTGCACAATAATAACTCCAGTAAAGTGGTCTTTAATGATATCTGCCGCGTATTGACAGATATTCTGGATTCCAATGCACTGGTAATCAGTAAAAAGGGCAAAGTGCTTGGTATCGGATGTTGCAAGGGTGTTGGTATCATCACAGAGCTTCTTCGCGGAGAAGTGGGAGCGTTTATTGATGAGATGCTGAATGAGAGACTTCTGGGCATCCTGTCTACCAAAGAGAACGTCAATTTGGAGACTCTTGGATTTTCTGAAGAAGTGGCGAAGAGTTATCAGGCGTTGATCACACCAATCGAAATTGCCGGTGAGAGACTTGGAACCCTGTTTATATACAAACAGGAATCAGAGTATGAGATTGATGACATTATCCTCAGTGAGTATGGTACTACAGTTGTAGGATTGGAGATGCTCCGTTCTGTAAACGAGGAGAGTGCAGAGGAAAGCAGAAAGGAACAGATCGTACAGTCTGCGATCAGTACACTGTCTTTTTCAGAACTGGAAGCTATTATTCATATCTTTGAAGAACTGGATGGAACCGAAGGTATTCTGGTAGCAAGTAAGATTGCTGACAGAGTGGGGATTACCAGATCGGTTATCGTTAATGCACTTCGTAAGTTTGAAAGTGCGGGCGTGATCGAGTCTCGTTCATCAGGTATGAAAGGTACTTACATCAAAGTTGTGAATGATCATGTATTTTCGGAACTGGAACGTATAAAAGCTGAAAAAGAAAAATAAGTATAAGGGTATCGGGCAACTGATACCTTTTACTGTTTCTGGAAAAGGAGGCGGCAGAGAGATGTGTGAAGGATGCTCGGCAGAGCTCCAGATGAAGCAGATGATCCTCGAAGACGGAGTGATGGAAGATCGGATACATTACTGTAAAGTATTATCCGGTAATGAGGATCAGGAGACGTTAAAGATGCTTCTCCGAGGCGAAGAGGTAGATGTGATTTCTCTGGATGCAGTATATAACTGCAAGCTGACCGATGGTGAGAATGTAGAAGAATGCGATGGCATGGTTCTGGAACGCTATCTGGGAGATGAGGGGAATATTCTGATATTTCAGATTGAAAATGGATTTTATAAAAATAGTCTAAACTAAATAAAGTGTGTTGACAAAATAAAGAGAGAGTGCTATTTTATATCTAGAAAGTTTTTAGCACTCTCTTTTTGTGAGTGCTAACAGATAAATGGACTTTATTGAAGGAGGAATATAAAATGAAGTTAGTACCATTAGGAGACAGAGTTGTGTTGAAGCAGCTGGTTGCAGAAGAGACTACAAAGTCAGGTATCGTATTGCCGGGACAGACAAAAGAGAAACCGCAGCAGGCAGAGATTATTGCAGTAGGACCTGGTGGAGTTATAGATGGTAAAGAAGTTGAGATGCATGTAGAGCCTGGACAGAAGGTTATTTATTCCAAATATGCAGGCACAGATGTAGAAGTAGATGAAGAAACATATATTATCGTTAAGCAGAGCGATATTCTTGCAATTGTAGAATAAGGAGGAATTAATCATGGCAAAGGAAATCAAATACGGACATGACGCCAGAACAGCACTGGAAGCTGGTGTGAATCAGCTGGCTGATACAGTAAGAGTAACATTAGGACCAAAAGGACGTAACGTAGTACTTGGTAAGTCTTTTGGCGCACCTCTCATTACAAATGATGGTGTTACGATCGCAAAAGATATTGAACTGGAAGATGAATTCGAGAACATGGGTGCACAGCTTATCCGTGAAGTTGCATCTAAGACCAATGACGTAGCAGGTGACGGTACTACTACAGCTACTGTACTTGCACAGGCAATGGTTAACGAAGGTATGAAGAACCTGGCAGCAGGTGCTAATCCGATCGTACTTCGTAAAGGTATGAAGAAAGCAACTGATGTAGCAGTAGAAGCTATCAAAGAGATGTCAAGCAAAGTTACAGATAAACAGCAGATAGCGAGAGTTGCAGCTGTTTCTTCTGGTAATGATGAAGTTGGACAGATGGTTGCAGACGCTATGGAAAAGGTATCTAACGATGGCGTTATTACAATTGAAGAGTCTAAGACAATGCACACAGAGCTTGACCTGGTAGAAGGTATGCAGTTCGATCGTGGATATATTTCAGCTTACATGGCTAATGATATGGAGAAGATGATTGCTACACTGGATGATCCATACATTCTGATTACAGATAAGAAGATTACGAACATTCAGGATATTTTGCCATTACTTGAGCAGATCGTACAGTCTGGTGCTAAACTGCTTATCATCGCAGAAGATATCGAAGGAGAGGCTCTTACAACTCTGATCGTTAACAAACTGCGTGGTACATTCAGCGTTGTAGGTGTTAAGGCTCCGGGCTATGGTGACAGAAGAAAAGAGATGCTGAAAGATATCGCAACACTGACAGGTGGTCAGGTGATTTCTGAAGAGTTAGGACTTGATCTGAAAGATGCTACAATCGATCAGCTTGGTCGCGCTAAGTCTGTTAAGGTTGAAAAGGAAAGCACAGTTATTGTAGATGGTATGGGCGAGAAAGATGCAATTGAGGCTCGAGTTGCTCAGATCAGAACTCAGATTGAAGAGACTACATCTGATTTCGACAGAGAAAAATTACAGGAAAGACTTGCAAAACTTGCAGGTGGCGTAGCTGTTATCCGTGTTGGAGCTGCTACAGAGACAGAGATGAAAGAAGCTAAGCTTCGTATGGAAGATGCTCTTGCAGCTACAAAGGCAGCAGTAGAAGAAGGAATTATCGCAGGTGGCGGATCTGCTTACATTCACGCTTCTAAGAAGGTTGCTAAGCTTGCTGAGACTCTGGCAGGTGATGAGAAGACAGGAGTTAACATTATCCTGAAAGCTCTGGAAGCACCTTTGTTCCACATTTCTGCTAATGCAGGACTCGAAGGCGCGGTTATTATTAATAAAGTAAGAGAGCAGGAGCCAGGTATTGGATTCGATGCATACAAAGAAGAGTATGTAGATATGGTTAAGGAAGGGATCCTTGATCCGGCTAAGGTTACAAGAAGTGCTCTGCAGAATGCTACAAGTGTAGCATCTACACTGCTGACAACAGAATCTGTTGTAGCTAATATCAAAGAAGATACCCCGGCTATGCCGGCAGCACCTGGCGGAATGGGTATGATGTAATCACGGATGATTTCGTGTGAGGAAAACTCCCTTAGGGGAGTTTTCTTTTTATATATAACGTGGTAGAATATAACTAATTATTCAAGACCTTCTATGTGTCTTGTGATAGAGTACCTGACAGGAGGAAATTGATGGCAGACATATTTGTAGAAAAAATGGTTAAAAAGAAACGAGACGGAAAGGATTTTGCCAGGATTGCACTGTGTGTTCTGCTTATTGTATTTTCAGCTGTGATGAGTTTACAAAGTCCGGTATTTCTGGCTTTGGTATTGCTGTTTGTGCTGCTGGGACTTCTGATGATGAGGATCTGCGATGTGGAATATGAATATCAGTATATTAACGGATATTTTGATGTGGACAAGATCTTTCACAAAGAGCGTAGAAAGAATATCTTTGAAGCTAATATGACGAATCTGGTGATACTGGCTCCGGAATCTGCAGAAGTATTGAAGAGATATTCTAATGTAAAAGTTTGTGACTTTACCAGTGGATATTCTAATGAACCAGTATATGGCATGATATTTTCCGAGGAAGGCATAATGAAGAAAGTATTGTTTGAGCCGGGAGAAGAGATGTTAGCCGGAATTGCATCACAGGTACCGGGAAAGGTAGTGAAACAATAAAATCTCAGTCAGATTGTACTTTTTTGCAAAAGTAGTTGACAAATTGGTCATGTTTTTTGTAATATGACTGTTAACACATAAAGAGAAAGTGAGGTTTAATCATGGGAACAATTATTGGAGAAGGGATTACATTTGATGATGTGTTACTTGTGCCTGCATATTCAGAGGTGATTCCAAACCAAGTGGATTTGTCCACATACCTGACTAAGAAGATTCGTCTGAATATTCCGATGATGAGTGCTGGTATGGACACAGTTACAGAACACCGTATGGCAATTGCTATGGCACGTCAGGGCGGTATCGGAATCATTCATAAGAATATGTCTATTCAGGAACAGGCAGAGGAAGTAGATAAGGTTAAGCGATCAGAGAATGGAGTTATTACAGACCCATTTTATCTGTCACCAGAGCATACATTGGCAGATGCCAATGATCTGATGGCTAAGTTCCGTATTTCCGGAGTTCCGATCACAGAGAATGGCAAGTTAGTTGGTATTATTACGAACCGTGATTTGAAATTTGAAGAAGACTTTTCTAAGAAGATCAAAGAGTCTATGACGTCTGAAGGACTGATTACAGCCAAAGAAGGCATTACTCTTGAAGAAGCTAAGAAGATTCTTGCAAAGGCAAGAAAGGAGAAGCTTCCGATCGTTGATGACAACTTTAAGTTAAAAGGTCTCATTACTATTAAAGATATTGAGAAGCAGATTAAATATCCGGATTCTGCAAAGGATGATCAGGGACGTCTGCTCTGCGGAGCTGCTATCGGTATTACTGCAAATTGTCTGGAGCGTGCACAGGAACTTGTGAATGCAAAGGTTGATGTAGTGGTTATGGATTCCGCACATGGGCATTCTGCAAATGTTATCCGTACTGTTGATATGGTTAAGTCTAAGTTCCCGGATCTTCAGGTTATTGCCGGTAATGTGGCAACAGGCGCAGCTGCTGAAGCACTGATCAAAGCTGGTGTAGATGCGGTCAAGGTTGGTATCGGACCTGGTTCTATCTGTACAACACGTATCGTAGCAGGTATCGGTGTACCGCAGATTTCGGCAATCATGAATTGTTATGAAGTGGCTGATAAATACGGCATCCCGATCATTGCAGATGGAGGTATCAAGTTCTCAGGAGACATCACGAAAGCAATCGCAGCAGGCGCCAACGCATGTATGATGGGAAGCATGTTTGCCGGATGTGACGAGAGTCCTGGAACATTCGAACTTTATCAGGGAAGAAAGTACAAAGTATATCGTGGTATGGGATCCATAGCAGCTATGGAGAATGGAAGCAAAGACCGTTACTTCCAGACGGATGCGAAAAAGCTGGTACCGGAAGGTGTAGAAGGTCGTGTGGCATATAAGGGATCTGTAGAAGATACTGTATTCCAGCTGCTCGGTGGCCTGCGTTCTGGTATGGGATATTGTGGAGCACCTACCATCGAAGCACTGAAACAGAACGGACAGTTCGTGAAGATTTCAGCAGCATCTCTGAAAGAAAGTCATCCACATGATATTCATATCACAAAAGAAGCACCAAACTACAGCGTGGATGCATAAGAATCAGATTACAGGAAACGGTGGGATATTCCCATCGTTTCTTTAATATTACGAATATCAGGAGAAAAAGTATGAAAAAGGATTTTGGAGTAATAAAAGATGGTAAAAGTACGTCATTATATGTATTGAAGAATGATAATGGGTTGGAAATGCATGTGTCTGATTATGGTGCGTCCTGGGTAGCAGCATTGGTCCCGGATGCCAATGGAAAGGTCAGAGATGTTCTGCTGGGATATGATAATGCGGCAGGCTACGAGGCTGGCGGTGAAGCCATTGGCGCAATCGTAGGGCGGGTAGCAAACCGTACCGGTGGAGCGGAATTTGAATTAAACGGAAATGTATATCATCTCAGCAAAAACAAGGAAAATGATAATCTTCATAGCGGTCCTGATGTGTACCAGAAACGCCTCTGGAAGACCTTGGAAGCGGATGACAGACATGTCGTTTTTGAACTGCATAGCCCAGATGGAGATCAGGGATATCCGGGAGCTATGAGCGTGAGAGTGACTTATGAACTGAAAGAGGATAATGGTCTTTATATCTCTTACTGCGCAGAGAGTGATGCTGATACTATCTGGAATATGACTAATCATGCATACTTTAATTTAAACGGTCATGAGTCAGGCACAATTCTTGCACATGAACTTCTGGTAAATGCGGATGGATATACAGAAACAGACGAGGGATCCATTCCGACTGGAAGAATCACTCCAGTGGAAGGAACTCCGATGGATTTTCGTGTAAAAAAGGTAATTGGGCGAGATATTGAAGAAAATTATAAAGCATTGGTTGATGCCAATGGATATGATCACAATTGGACGATTAATGGTGACGGTTTTCGCAAAGCGGCAGAACTTACCGGCAATGAGAGTGGAATTACGATGGAAGTCTATACAGATCGTCCGGGAGTGCAGGTGTATGCAGGCAATTACCTGAATGATGAGCAGGGAAAAGCAGGAGCAATCTACGGTAAGCGAAGTGGCATCTGTTTTGAGACACAGAATTATCCGGATGCCATTCACCACAGCGAATTTCCAAGCCCGGTGCTTTTGAAAGGTGAGGTTTTAAAAACATCATCGATGTATCGTTTTTTATAAGATAACAGCTTGTGGTGCTATGTAGAGAACGTAAAAGATAAGAAAATCATAAGCAGTAATTTATAAAATGTTTCGAAACATGTGTTACTATGAGTATACAGGAGAAGAAACATGAAGTTTAAGAGACGAAAGAGAAGTTATAAGAAACGTCGGTGTACCCCGAGACAGAGGCAGAACCGTCTCAGAAAGTATATGAAATTGGGAATGGCAGTACTTGGCATCCTTTGCGTGGCATTGGTTGTACTGCGGGTTACAGGCGTAAATCCATTCAAAAGAGCTTATAGTGAAAATGTGGGAGAGGATATTGAAGCAGTGAAGCCTGATATAGATGTGGAACTTCTTACAGAGAACCCTTATTCCAGACCAGGCACTGCGACAGACCAGATTACGGGAATTGTGGTGCACTATACGGCTAATCCAGGATCTACTGCAATGGATAATCGTAATTATTTTGAAGGACTGAAGGACAGTCATATTACGAAAGCAAGTAGCAATTTTGTGGTAGGACTGGATGGTGAGATTGTGCAGTGTGTGCCTACCTGGGAAGTGGCGTATGCGTCTAACTCCAGGAATCATGATACGGTATCGATTGAGTGCTGTCATCCGGATGATACAGGAAAATTCAATGATGCAACATATCGTTCTATGGTTCAGCTCTGTGCGTGGTTATGTTTGAAATTTGACTTGAATGAGAATGATGTGATCCGGCATTATGATGTGACAGGAAAGAATTGTCCCAAATATTTTGTAGAAAATGAAGATGCGTGGAAGACATTTCGGAAAGATATCAAAGTCGTTCTTGACAAATAAGTCTGACGAAGGATATACTGAAAATATGTAAAAGGGAGTAACTGACATATCTGTTTGTTGCAGTAGTTGTTATGACAGATATGTTTGCGATGTCGTCAGTACGATGCAGAGCATCCGTATCGCAATGAAATAGTGAGACTTTTATTGTACAGTTGTTGTGCAATAAAGGTCTCTTTTTTTGTACAATAAGTCGCTATGCAGAAATCGTACCTACTCGATTATTATGGCGAGTTTACAGGAAAAGTGTTTAAATCTTTGTGAGGATGCACATGCTTTGGACAGACAGAGAAAGGAGACAGACTATGCTTACATCAAAACAGGCACAGGCAAATCAAAAAAGATATGGTATGAACGAAATCAGAGAAAAAAAGAAACTTAGTATTCCGCTAGTGTTTCTGGACCAGTATAAAGATTTTCTGGTAATTATTCTGATCGTATCTGCAGCTATATCAGGACTTCTGGGTGATATTAAGAGCAGTATCGTGATTCTTGTGGTGATTACAATGAATGCGATTCTGGGAACTGTACAGACAATCAAAGCAGAACAGTCAATCAATAGCCTCGCTGAACTTTCAGCACCGGAGGCAACCGTTTTTCGGGACGGTGAGGTGAACAAAATCCCGGCATCGGAAGTGACAATGGACGATGAGGTGGTTTTGGAGGCTGGTGACAGAGTTCCGGCAGACGGAAGACTTTTGAGATGCATGGATCTAAAGATTGATGAGAGTATGTTGACGGGAGAAAGTCTTCCGGCAGAAAAAACTCTGGATAAAGCTGTGATTGGCAATTCACTGGGAGATCAGACCGATCGTGTATTTGCCGGAAGTTTTGTTACAGCTGGAAGAGGAACATTTTTGGTGACGGGAATCGGGATGCAGACTGAAATGGGAAAGATTGCAGGACTTTTGGATGAAGCGGCAGAGAAAAAAAGCCCGTTGCAGAAAAGTCTTGATGAATTTGGAAAGAAGCTGTCTGTAGTAATTCTTGTGTTCTGTGGCATCTTGTTTGGTGTCAGTGTATGGCGTGGTGAGGGGATTGCAGACGCATTTCTTTTCGCAGTAGCATTGGCAGTGGCGGCGATACCGGAAGCGTTAAGTTCTATTGTGACAATTGTGTTATCCATGGGAACAGGCGAGATGGCAAAAGAACATGCCATTGTCCGGAAACTTCATGCGGTAGAAGGACTTGGCAGAGTATCTGTAATCTGCTCAGACAAAACAGGAACACTTACCCAGAATAAAATGACGGTAGAAGCCTGCTATGCAGATGGAAAAGATATGCCATTAGAATACGAGAAGACCAGACAGCTGCCGGAATTTCAAAAATTAATGATATATAGTGTGTTATGTAATGATGCAGTCTGTACCGAGGAAAAAGAACTTGGGGATCCAACGGAGACTTCTTTAATTAATATGGCAGCGAAAGCAGGCATAGATGCGGAGACTGTGAGAAGGCAGAATCCGAGAATTGCTGAGAGACCATTCGACAGTACGCGTAAAATGATGACCACAGTTCATAATATTGGTGCAGAACGGGTAATGATTGTAAAGGGCGCAGTTGACAGAATGTTGCCGCTTATGAAAAAAATTGCACGTGATGGAATGGAATATGAAATTTCAGACTCAGATAGAAGAAAAATAGAACAGCAGAATCAGACATATGCTGAAAATGGTCTGCGAGTGCTGGCATTTGGATATCGTGTATTAGACTCAGGTTCTGATTTGGATGAGAATGAAGAAGACAATCTGGTATTCCTGGGGATGACAGCGATGATGGATCCTCCTAGAGAAGAATCGAAAGCGGCGGTACAGTCCTGTATCGAAGCAGGTATCCGTCCGGTGATGATTACCGGTGACCATAAAATTACAGCAGCTGCAATCGCTAAGCGAATTGGCATTTTACAGGAAGGTGATCTGGTGTGTGAAGGCGCAGATATTGATGGAATGTCAGATGAAGATCTGGAAGAATATGTGGAACGAGTATCAGTCTATGCCAGAGTGGCACCTGAACACAAGATTCGAATTGTAAAAGCATGGCAGCGGAAAGGCAATATTGTAGCTATGACAGGTGATGGCGTGAATGATGCCCCGGCACTTAAACAGGCGGATGTTGGTGTGGCAATGGGAATTACAGGAACAGATGTGGCGAAAGAAGCGGCGGCTATTGTACTTGCGGATGATAATTTTGCTACTATCATAAAGGCTGTGGAACGCGGACGTAGTATTTTTGAAAACATACGCCATGCCATTGGATTCCTGCTTTCAGGAAATTTAGGTGCCATATTGACGGTACTTTATGCATCGCTTGCCGGACTTCCGGTACCATTTGCTCCGGTACACCTGCTGTTTATCAATCTGCTGACAGACAGTCTTCCGGCTATCGCGCTTGGGCTGGAACCGCAGGATCCGGCATCGATGAAAATGAAACCGGAGAAGCGCAGCAACTCATTGCTGGAGGGGGACAATCTGTTGAAAATCGGTGTAGAAGGCTTATGTATTGGTGTGATGACATCTGTTGCATTTACAATTGGACTAGGCGGAAATGCAACAGGCACAGGGAATGTAATCCTCGCAAGAACATTGGCTTTCGGTACGCTGTGCCTTGGACGGTTAGTACATGGATACAATTGTAAATCTGACCACACTGTAATATTTACGAAAAGATTTTGGAATAATCCATTTCTTACAGGTGCGTTTGTATTGGGAAGTGTAATGCTTCTGGCAGTAATCTATGTACCGGGATTATCCGGAATGTTTCAGACAGTATCACTGAATCCAAAGTGTTTAACATGGATGTGCGTGCTTGCATTTGCGAATCTTTTGATAATTCAGCTCTTGAAATGGATAAGGAGTAAGTTTTTGTTGCGTATCAGTGACAAAATTGATATAATTAAAAACTGAAAATTCAGGCTTTTAGACGAAAGAGAAAATGACAGGAGGAGACATAGTAGCAATGAATGATTTGGAATTATACAGAGAGCAGCTTGCATTGTGCGATGATAAGATCATTGACGCTTTGGTTGAGAGAAATTCAATCATAGAAAAGATCATGGCGTACAAGGAACAGTATGGCATGTCTATCATACAGCCAAAGCAGGAAGAAAAGCAGGAAAGACAGCTTGAGATTAAGCTGGATGGCAACAAATACAGTGAAGAGATTGAAGATGTATTCCGTCGCATCCGCCGTAACAGTAAGCGTATTCAGGCAAGAAAGCTGTTTGATTATAATATCGTGCTGATTGGATTCATGGGAGCAGGTAAGTCCACAATTTCAGATTACCTCAGCACTGTATTCGATATGGAAATCGTTGAGATGGATCAGTTGATCGCTGACAGAGAAGAGATGAGTATTCCGGATATTTTTGCTACTTATGGTGAAGAATATTTCCGTAATCTGGAGACAAATCTCCTGATTGAGATGCAGGATAAGAAAAATGTTGTTATTTCCTGTGGCGGTGGCGTAGCAATGCGCGAGCGCAATGTTGAGGAAATGAAGAAGAATGGTAAGGTAGTTCTTCTTACGGCGAGCCCGGAAACTATTTATGAGCGTGTAAAGGATAACAATGATCGTCCGGTTTTGCAGGGGCGTAAGAATGTAGCCGGTATATCTGAATTGATGGAACAGCGCAGAGAAAAATATGAGGCAGCAGCTGATATCGTAGTGAATACAGATGATAAGGATGTGCTTACAATTTGTGAAGAACTGGTTCAGAAGCTGACAAGAGCGGAGATATAAGTATGTTTCGTGCATTTTATCCAGATCGATATACGGTTTCTGCATATGTAATCGATTTTGAAGAATTATATAAAAAAGGATACAGAGGTCTGATTTTCGACATTGATAATACGCTGGTACCGCATGGAGCACCGGCAGATGATCGAGCAATCCGACTGTTTGAACGATTGAAAAAGATTGGTTTTCAGTGTTGTCTGATTTCCAATAATAAGGAACCGCGTGTAAAGATGTTTAATGAAAAGATTCAGGTAGCTTATGTGTATAATGCACATAAGCCGTCTAAGAAGAATTACATTAAGGCAATGGAGATCATGGGAACAGATCGTTCTTCAACTGTATTTATTGGAGATCAGTTATTTACAGATGTGTGGGGTGCAAAACGTAGCGGTATTCCGAGTATTTTGGTAAAACCAATGAACCCCAAGGAAGAGATACAGATCGTTTTAAAACGATATCTTGAAAGGATTGTGCTCTTTTTCTACAAGCGTAGTCTTGCCAGGGAAAAAAAGGTTGAAAAATGATGATATGTATTATAAAATGGTAAAAGATTGAGAACGTAAGCGCAGTGCGCAATTTAAGGAGGATTATGTAATGGCTAAAGTATCAGCAGGAGATATCCGTAATGGTATTACTATTGAAGTGAATGGAAAGGTATGTCAGGTTATCGACTTCATGCATGTTAAACCGGGTAAAGGAGCAGCATTCGTTCGTGTTAAGATGAAAGATATCATTAACGGTGGTGTAGTAGAGACAACATTCCGCCCTACAGAGACATTTGAGCAGGCTCATATCGAGAGAAAGAAAATGCAGTACCTGTACAATGACGGTGAGTTCTATAACTACATGGACAACGAGACATATGAGCAGATTATGATCAGCGCTGAGGAAGCCGGAGATTCTATGAAGTTCGTTAAGGAGAACGAAGAAGTTACGGTAAGCTTCTATCAGGGTAATGCATTTGCAATCGAGCCACCGATCACCGTAGAGCTTGTGATCACAGAATCTGAGCCAGGTGTTAAGGGTAACACAGCTACAGGAGCTACGAAGCCGGCTATCGTAGAGACAGGAGCTCAGGTTATGGTACCGCTGTTCGTAGATCAGGGAGAAAAAATTAAGATTGATACTCGTACAGGTGAATATCTGTCACGTGCTAACTAATTAAAAAAAGAATCAAAAAAGCCTTGCATTTTGTGCAGGGCTTTTTTATAATCAGTTTACCATAATATTTTGCCGGCATCGCCGGCTGTTCAAATCTATACAGTCGATTTCGCGTAGAACATATGCATTCTATGATTATGGCGCAATCTGCCTGGAACAGGGTGAAAGGAGTTTGTATGTCATACGAAGAGTTTGTGAGCGGAATGGAACTGGAACTGAAGAGTCTTGTGAGTGATAATCTGCTGGTATCGGTCCAGAAGACTCTGAAGAATAACGGATATTTAAGATGTGGTATCCGTTTGTCTGAGAAGAATATCAATATATCCCCAACCATTTATCTGGAAGAATTTTATGAAAAGTATCAATATGGGACTGATATGCATACATTAGCGGAGCAGATCATGAAGATCTATCAGAAGGTACGCATTGAGCATTCGTGGAAAGAAGACTGGATTTATGAATTTCCTGGTGTGAAAAATAAAATCGTATATCGCCTGATCAATCGTGAGAAGAACAAAAAGCTTCTCAATGAGGTTCCATATATGCCGTGGAAGGATCTGGCAATCGTATTTTATTTGTTGCTGGAAATGGATGAACATCAGATGCAGCAGGCAGCGATGCTGATTAAAAAAGAACAGCTTGAGTGGTGGAATACGAGTACAGAAGATCTGTATCAGAATGCAATGCTTAATACGGAAAAGTTATTGCCGTATGAGTTGACCAATATGTATGCATTGCTTACGGAAATGCTTGGTGTAGAGGAGATAGAAGATCATCTGACAGCAGAAGAAGGCATGTATGTGTTGACGAATCAAATGCGAAGTTTTGGAGCGGCAGCAGTGTTATATCCGGGACGTCTGGAGATGCTTGCGTTGTATCTGAAAGAGAACTTCTATATTTTGCCGAGCAGCGTTCATGAGATGATCATATTGCCAGAGAGCGGAGCACTTCCGAAAGAAGAACTGAATGCCGTGATTCAGGAAATTAATGGAAGCCAGGTAAATGCAGAGGAATATCTGTCGGATCATGCGTATTATTATGACAGAGTGAGAAAATGTGTGATGTGATTGTATAATAAAACAGGTACCGCATATGCGATACCTGTAAACCGTCTCTGACCAGAATCGAACTGGCGCACCCGCCTCCGGAGGGCGGCGCTCTATCCACTGAGCTACAGAGACATTTAGTATATTAGCACATTCATTCGGAAAATGCAACGGAGAAATGTGCACACCTTGACTTTCAGGGATATTGTGGGTATGATATGAAGAGTTAGACGATACGAATGGAGGAAAAGGAATGAAGCAGATAATAGAGCTCATTGAATTGGAAATTGCGAAAGCATTTGAACAGGCTGGATATGGAAAAGAACTTGCAAAAGTTACCATTTCTAACCGTCCGGATCTGTGTGAATATCAGTGCAACGGCGCTATGGCGGGAGCCAAGACTTATCATAAAGCACCAATCATGATTGCAGAAGATGTAGTAGCACATCTTCAGGGAAGTGACTGCTTTGCAAAAGCAGAGGCAGTTAAGCCGGGATTCATCAATCTGAATCTTAAGGAAGAATTTGTGGCTGATTACGTGAATCAGATGGCTGAGGATGATGATCTTGGACTGGAACAGGCAGAGAATCCGGAGATGATCGTGATCGATTATGGCGGACCTAACGTAGCGAAGCCGCTTCACGTAGGACATCTGCGTTCAGCAGTTATCGGTGAAAGTGTAAAGCGTATGTTCCGCAAGATGGGACATAAGGTACTTGGCGATATTCATCTGGGTGACTGGGGATATCAGATGGGTCTGATCATTACTGAGCTTAAAAAGCGCAAACCTGAGCTGCCGTATTATGATGAGTCTTATACAGGAGATTATCCGGAAGAAGCACCATTTACCATCAGTGAGCTGGAAGAGATCTATCCGACAGCCAGCGGATATGCAAAAGAACATGAAGATTACCGTGAAGAAGCGCTTCATGCGACCTATCTGCTTCAGAATGGACATAGAGGATATCGTGCACTCTGGAATCATATTGTTAATATTTCCGTTGCCGATATTAAGAAGAATTATCAGAGACTGAATGTAGAGTTTGATCTCTGGAAAGGTGAGTCTGATGCGCAGAAGTATATTCCGGATATGTTGGAGCAGTTCAAGAAAGATGGATTTGCACGCTTAGATGATGGAGCCCTGGTTATTGACGTCAAAGAAGAGACTGATACCAAAGAGATTCCGCCATGTCTGATCCAGAAATCGGACGGAGCATCACTGTACGGAACAACAGATCTTGCAACTCTGATCCAGAGAGAAGAAGATTACAAGCCGAATCGCGTAGTATATCTTGCTGATAAGCGTCAGGAGATGCATTTTACACAGGTATTCCGTGCCGCTAAGAAGACTGGTATTGTTCCAGCTTCTACAGAGCTTAAATTTATCGGATTTGGTACGATGAATGGTAAGGACGGTAAGCCGTTTAAGACCAGAGAAGGTGGAGTTATGCGTCTGGAGAATCTGATTGCAGAGATTAATCAGAAAATGTACCAGAAGATCACAGATAACCGTACCATCGAGGGAGCGGAAGCTGAAGAAGCGGCACAGAAAGTAGGACTTGCTGCGCTGAAGTATGGTGATCTGTCTAACCAGGCCGGCAAGGATTATGTGTTTGATATTGACAGATTTACTTCGTTTGAAGGAAATACAGGACCGTATATTCTGTATACCATCGTTCGTATTAAATCAATTCTGAACAAATATAAAGAAAATGGTGGTGTGACAGAAGGTATTCATTGCAATATCCCTTCCGCAGACTGTGAAAAAGCACTTATGCTGGAAGTTGGTAAATACAATGCAGTGATGAAGACGGCCGCTATGGAGACTGCTCCGCACAAGATCTGCGCATATATTTATGATCTGGCCAATGTATTTAACCGTTTCTATCATGAGACCAAGATCCTTGCGGAAGAGGATGCGGCTAAGAAAGCAGGTTATATTGCACTGTTAACACTTACAAAGCAAGTGCTGGAGTCTTGCATTGATGTGCTGGGATTTGAAGCACCGGAGCGTATGTAAGAAAGCAAAGGTAGGAGAAGATGATGGAAAATACTGTGAAATTGTTTTACGAAGATGCTTTTATGGCAGAGTTTGATGCAACAGTATTGTCCTGTGAACCATATAAAGACGGATACAAGGCGGTTCTTGACAGAACTGCCTTTTTTCCTGAGGGCGGCGGACAATATGGAGATACCGGATATCTTGATGAGATCCGGGTTACAGATACAAAAGAGAGAGATGGAATGATATTCCATATAACAGATGCACCATTAGAAGTTGGAAAAAGTGCACATGGTAAACTGGATTGGGAGAAGCGGTTTGACCGGATGCAGCAGCATAGTGGTGAGCACATTGTGTCAGGAATTGTACATCGCAGATTTGGATATAACAATGTGGGATTCCATCTGGCGGACGACTACTGTACGATGGACTTTAACGGACCAATCACAAAAGAACAGCTTCTTGAGATTGAGAATGAAGCCAATCAGGCAATATTCCAAAATTTTCCGGTGAATGTGTTGTATCCTGCAAAAGAAGAATTGCATGAACTGGATTATCGCAGCAAGATCGAGATAGAGGGACAGGTGCGCATTATTGAGATCCCGGGTGTGGATCTCTGTGCATGCTGTGCACCGCATGTGGCATACACTGGACAGATTGGTCTGATCAAGCTGGTTGGCATGACCAATTATAAAGGTGGAGAGCGCATTCATATGCTGAGTGGAGCAAGAGCACTTGCAGATTATCAGAGAAAACATCAGTCTGTAAAACAGATCAGTGCATTGCTGTGCGAGAAAGAAGAAAAGATAGCAGAAGGCGTGGAACGGCTGAAGACAGAACAGAGTGGACTGAAACTGGAACTGGCATCTATGCAAAAAGAGCGGCTTCAGTACAAAGCAGCAGAAGTAGAGATTGGTGACGGTGCGGTATGTGTTTTTGACGAGAAACTTGCCGGGGATGACCTGAGAGAGATAGTGAATCTGTTGCTGGAAAGAGGTGCATCTGTGTGCGGCGCATTTGGTGGAACGGATCAGGATGGCTATCGATATGTAATCGGAAGCAAAACGGAAGATGTGAGACTGCTCAATCAGAAGTTGAAAGAAAAATTCGGTGCCCGCGGAGGCGGTAAACCAGAAATGGTTCAGGGAAGCCTCACAGGCACCGAAGTGGAAATTAAAGCTTTATTTTAATTACATCTACATCAAAATTCCAGAGGAACTTGTCCAGATCTTTAAATGACAGAAATACGGTAGCTGTATTCTCCAAAGGATGGATACCGAGGCTCTTGCAACGGCTCAGGTTCTTGTCAATGAAGAATTCTACTGCATGATCAGTATCGTTCATCATTCCAAAAGGAGATACACTGCCCTGTTTTAGTCCGAGATATTTTTCCAGACGTTCTTCAGAAGCAAAACTTAAAGTTCCTGCTCCAAGGGTGCGCCCCAGTGCTTTGAGATCGATCTTAGTTTTTTCATCAGCGGTCACTAAGAAGTGGCGCTTGCCTTTGGAATCGCGGAGAAACAGATTCTTACAGAGGGTTCCTTTTTCAGGTAGTCCGAGTCGGTCCATATCCTCCATGGTGTGAACGGGTTCATGCTCTACGACTTCATATTTAATACCAAGTTTGTCTAATGCGTCATATACGCGTTGCTTTTGATTTTCCATAACTGTATACTCCTTTACTGCCGTTTTATTTTATTATATTTCAGATGTCAGGGAATGTAAAGCGATGAAGAGTTTATAAATTTTTAATTGCACATTTGTGCTATGCGAAGTAGAATAAGAGGAGTTTAATAAAGAATATTTATAAAAGAGCAGCTTAGAAAGAGAGATACATTATGGATAATCAGAATAATCAACAGAGACCGGGGCATATGCCACACCTCAGTTATGGCCAGAGGTTCTGGCGCATATGGGGTCCTTTCATAATAGAATGGGGCATTCAGATTGCTGTTAGTATGGCGGCGGCAGTGGTGGTGATGTACCAGTATATGAATGCACATACGAAGGAAGTGGTGGCAGCATATGAGAGTCAGGCAGCTATGATGCAGTTTGCTACGAAATTAATGAATATGATGCAGAAATACACGACCATCATTAGTGGCGCAACAGCATTGGTTGTAATACCGGTGATGCTGTTTCTGTATCATCGTGACAGAAACCGTGAAAAATATTACGGAGTTGTACCGAATAGAAAAGCACCACTATTGAAATATGCTTTGGTAGTAGTGTTCGCAGGTGGATTGAGCCTCGCATTGAATAACCTGATTCTGATCGGTAATCTGAGTGCACTTAGTTCTACTTATGAGGCGACAGCCACATCGATGTACAGTGCACCATTTGCGGTACAGATCGTGTGCCTGGCTATTCTGTCACCGGTCGCGGAAGAACTTGTTTTCCGTGGATTGATGTTTCGGAGAATGCGGGAAGATACCGGTGCAAAGATGGCGATGATCTATACCGCGGCAGTATTTGGCATTTTCCACGGCAATTTTGTGCAGATGTTATATGGATTTCTGATGGGACTGATGTTTGCATGGCTGTGTGAAAAATACGGTTCCGTGCTTGCGCCGATTGTTGCCCATGTTACGGCGAATCTGATTGCACTTTTTGCTACGAAGTATCAGATATTTGATCGTATGATGGCAGATATTCGTGTGATTGGTATGGTTACGGTAGGAGCGGCAACAATTGCGGCAATTATCTATTTGCAGATCAAGCAGATTGATGAAAAGCCGACTGGATATAGCGAGAACAAAGTAATATCTTAATAAAAATGTTACAAAAGTATTACAAAACACGAAATATACATTGAAATGACCTGCAAAATGTAGTATGCTATAAAAGTATAGTAGGGGTAATTTAAGTATAAGAACAGAATAAGAGGGATAGATATGAAGAATAGAATTGTACAGGCGTTGTTAACCGCGTTGTTGATCAGTTCCATGATCGTGTCACCTGTTTTTGCTACTACATTGGAAGATATGCAAAAGAACAAAGATCAGGCAGAGACGGAAGCTAGTTCTCTTCAGGAACAGTTGACACAGACTCTGGATAAGATTGATACACTTGAAGCTGATCTGGATAAGAAGCAGGAAGAGGTTGAAAAGGCGGGAGATGATTTAGAGGAAGCTGCTGCAAAGCAGACTGAGCAGTATGAGTCAATGAAGCTTCGTATTAAGTATATGTACGAAGAGGGAAATAGCAGTCTGCTGGAGACATTATTTTCATCCACCAGTTTTACAGATCTTTTGAATAAAGCAGAATATGTGGCAGAGGTACATTCCTATGACAGGGATAAGCTGAGTGAATACGAGGCAACCACCAAGCAGGTTGAGACGATGAAGAATGATCTGCAGGATGAATATGAACAGATGCAGACGATGCAGACCGAGCTGGAGGGCGAGAAAGCCTCTCTTACAGCTACACTGGAAGATAAGCAGTCTGAGATCGCACAGTTGGATCAGAGTATTCAGGATGCGATAGCTGCAAGACAGGAAGCTGAGCGGAAAGCGCAGGAAGAAGCTGCGCAGGCAGCCGCGGCTGCGAATACACAGACGAATACGACTCAGAATAATACACAGCAGAGTAATAATAATTCGAACAGCAATAGTAATTCGGGTAACTCGAATTCGAATTCCAATAATAATTCCGGCAACAGTGGAAATAATAGTTCCAACAATTCATCGTCTAATAACAGCAGTTATGTGCCACCACAGGGAAGAGACGGAGCAGCAGTAGTGGCATATGCAAGGCAGTTTATCGGTAATCCGTATGTATACGGCGGTAACAGCCTGACGAATGGAATTGACTGTTCCGGATTCACTCAGCAGATTTATGCAGCATTTGGAGTATCACTTCCAAGAGTAGATTCCGCACAGGCATTGTGTGGTGTGGAGATTCCGTTATCGCAGGCAAAGGCGGGAGACCTTCTGTGTTATTATGGTCATGTTGGTATATATAACGGATCAGGCGGTATTATCCATGCCTCTTCACCAGGTGTAGGTATTGTGGAGTTTTCTAATTGCCAGTATCGTACGTTGAGGTGTGTTCGAAGAGTGCTGTAAGACAGATATAGGAATAGTGAAAATTAACAAATGCAGAATGTTGCATAAAAGTTGCGTAAATGCAGGAAATACCTTGCATTTACGCATTTTTTATGATAAAATTTAAAGGTCGCAAAAAAACACGCGCAACGATACCTGTGAAGGTGCCTAAGTTTTCGAAGAAAACCGGTTTCATAGGACATGAGAGGCGCGGAAGTAAAAAACCAAATGGAGGAAAGAAACATGAGCGTTATTTCAATGAAGCAACTTTTAGAAGCAGGTGTTCATTTCGGACATCAGACAAGAAGATGGAACCCTAAGATGGCTCCGTATATCTATACAGAGCGTAACGGTATCTACATCATCGACCTGCAGAAATCAGTAGGAATGGTTGACGATGCATACAAAGCAGTAGCTGATATCGCAGCAGAGGGTGGAAACATTCTTTTTGTAGGAACTAAGAAACAGGCTCAGGATGCTATCAAAGTAGAAGCTGAACGTTGTGGAATGTTTTATGTAAATGAGAGATGGCTTGGAGGTATGCTTACAAACTTCAAGACAATCAAGAGCAGAATCGCACGCCTGAAAGATATCGAGAGAATGTCTGAAGACGGAACATTCGATGTACTGCCTAAGAAAGAAGTTATCCAGCTTAAGAAAGAGTGGGAGAAGCTTGAGAAGAACCTTGGCGGTATCAAAGATATGAAGAAGCTCCCAGATGCTATCTTTATCGTAGATCCTAAGAAAGAAAGAATCTGTGTTCAGGAAGCACACACACTTGGTATTCCGCTTATCGGAATCGCAGATACTAACTGTGATCCGGAAGAACTGGACTATGTAATTCCTGGAAACGATGACGCTATCCGCGCTGTAAAACTGATTGTTTCTAAGATGGCAGATGCTGTTATCGAAGCAAGACAGGGTGAAGCAGGATACGAAGAGAACGTAGAAGAAGCTGCAGAGGCAGTTGAAGAGTAATAAGTATCAAGCGACAGGAGGAAATGAAAGATGGCAATCACAGCTAGTATGGTAAAAGAGTTAAGAGAACTGACCGGTGCCGGAATGATGGACTGTAAGAAGGCTCTGAACGAGACAAACGGTAACATGGAAGAAGCAATCGAGTTTCTGAGAAAGAACGGAGAGGCTAAGGCTGTTAAAAAAGCCGGACGTATCGCAGCAGAAGGTATTGTTATGGCTGAAGTTCGTGATGACAAGACAGCAGCAATCGTTGAAGTTAACTCTGAGACAGACTTCGTAGCAAAGAACGCTGAGTTCCAGGGATTTGTTAAGGCTGTTGTTGATCAGGCAATCGGTTCTGATTCTAAAGATATGGATTCATTTATGGCTGAGGCTTGGAATGAGGATGCATCTAAGACAGTTAAAGATGCTCTGACAGAGAAGATCGCTGTAATCGGTGAGAACCTGAATATCAGAAGATTCGAGAAGCTTGAGTCTGACGGATGTATCGTTGCTTACATTCACGGTGGTGGACGTATCGGTGTTCTCGTAGAGGCTGATACAGATGTTGTCAACGATGAAGTTAAGACATGCCTGAAGAACGTAGCTATGCAGGTTGCAGCTATGTCTCCAAAGTATGTATCTCGTGACGAAGTATCTCAGGAGTTCCTTGACAAAGAGAAAGAGATTCTTCTTGCTCAGGCTAAGAACGATCCTAAGAATGCTAACAAGCCAGATAACATTATCGAGAAGATGCTGATCGGACGTCTTAACAAAGAGATGAAAGAGATTTGTCTGCTGGATCAGGTATATGTTCAGGACGGAGATCTTACAGTTGCTAAGTATGTAGAAAAAGTTGCAAAAGAGACAGGTGCTAACCTGACAGTTAAGAAGTTTGTTCGTTTCGAGACAGGTGAAGGTCTTGAAAAGAAGAATGAAGACTTCGCAGCTGAAGTTGCAGCTCAGATGAACGCATAATCTTACAGTTCGCATAAGAATTTGAACC
>ERZ1034901.285-NODE-285-length-41860-cov-29.234063_pt1 | contig 41860 bp, 21 predicted proteins | sample MGYA00520628_ERZ1034901 | MGnify/ENA primary metagenome ERZ1034901 (study PRJEB33766, sample SAMN09781783) | gut metagenome | biome: gut microbiome | host: Homo sapiens | place: Madagascar | study: EMG produced TPA metagenomics assembly of the PRJNA485056 data...
CAAGCACTAATGGGGGCGACGCGTCTCGCGTCGGGCATTTTTCAGCAGCCTCGTCTCGCGTCGGGAATTTTTCAGCAGCTTCGTCTCGCGTCGGGGCACTTTTCAGCAGCCCCGTCACCCCGTCAACCTAATCCTTCAAGGTCCTCCCAGTAGCGCGGGTAGCTCTTGCTCACCACCTCGGGGTTGGCAATCTGCACCCCCTCACACACCATGGCAGCCGGCGCAAAAGCCATGGCCATGCGGTGGTCGTGATAAGTGGCAATGGGTTGGCCGTTGTAGTGGGGCGTGCCATCGGCGTAGCTGTCAATGTATAGCACATCGTCGGCCTCAATGCCCAGTGCAATGCCAAACTTGGCCAGTTCGGCTTGCAAGGCCGCCATGCGGTCAGTCTCCTTGATGCGCAGCGAGCGCAGTCCGCTAAATCTGAACGGGCGCCGCAGCATGGCACAGGTTACCACCAGCGTTTGCGCCAGGTCGGGCTGGCCAATCAGGTCAAGCTCATAAGTCTGGCCCTCGGGCAGCAGCGCGTCGGCACACTTTGTCAGCACCACGCGCTCGTGTTCAGTGTCGTAGGCCGTGTGCACACCCAGCGGCTCAAAGTAGCGGCTCACGGCACTGTCGCCCTGCAAACTCTCCTTGTAGAGCCAGGGCAGCGTGATGGTGGCACCCGCATCGGGCGTGAGCGCCATCATCTCATACCAGTACGAGGCCGCGCTCCAGTCGCTCTCCACCGGGTATATCACATCGCTCAGGTAGGCGTGTGGTGCCACATGCAGCGTGTGTGCGTCGGTCCATTCAATGTCGGCTCCAAAGGTGCGCATCATGCTCACCGTCATGTTGATGTAGGGGCGCGATATGATGTCGCCCACAAGTTCGAGCGTAAGGCCCTGGGCCATGGTGGGCGCCACAAGCAGCAGGGCCGATATGTACTGCGAGCTCACGCTGGCGGGCAAACTGATGCGGCCGCCCTGCAAGCTGCGCCCCTTGACGTGGAGGGGCGGATAGCCCTCGTTATCCACATAGCTGATGTCGGCCCCCAACTGCCGCAGGGCGTCAACAAGCACCTTGATGGGGCGTTGGCGCATGCGCTCGGTGCCGGTAATGGTGTGCTCCTCGCCACGGCAAATGGCAAAGTAGGCCGTCATAAAGCGCATGGCGGTGCCTGCGGCCATGATGTCCACCGTGGCAGGCCGTTGCGTCAGGGCGCGCCACATCACATAGGTGTCATCGCAGTTCGACATGCGCTCCACACTCGAGTCGGGGCCGCTCAGCGCGCAGAGCAGCAAGGCACGGTTGCTGATGCTCTTCGACGAGGGCAGATTGATGGTGGCCCGCAGCGTGGCAGGCAGATTGGGCGAATATGTGGTGGGTCCTTCCATAGTATCTTTGTATATAATATATATGCGTGCGTTGGCAGAGCAGGGGGCGTGCGAATGAACTCAAGCACCAAACGCTACCTCTAATGGGGGCGACGCGTCTCGCGTCGGGAAAAGATGCAGCTATTATTTAGCAGAGTTCGCATTTTCCTCCGTTCTCCACTCCGACGCGGGACGCGTCGCCCCCATTAGTGCTTGCGTTTCTTCAAGCACCAAATGCTACCACCAAACGCTAGCTCTAATGGGGGCGACGCGTCTCGCGTCGGGGTATTTTTCAGCAGCCTCTATAAACTTATCTCCCCCCGTCAACTAATCCGTGGTTGCAAACACCGCAAAGTTACTCTTTTTGCCCCAAAATGCGGCAAAAAGACGCGGTTTTTGCGGTTTCTGTACAAAAAAATGCGGTAAAAGTTTGCAGGTTAAGAGGAAATGCGTACTTTTGCACTCGCAATTCGGGGTGTAGCTCAGCCCGGTTAGAGTACGCGTCTGGGGGGCGTGTGGTCGCTGGTTCGAATCCAGTCACCCCGACTTTGAATTGTACGGCAGTCAGTTGTTCACGCAGCTGACTGCTTTTTTTGTGTCAAGGCGCCAAGCAAAGCGGCCTGCGGTAAATGCACTCACCGCAGGCCGCTTTGGCGTAAGCCCCGCTGCCGCTAACTGTTGAAAAACAATGCACAGCTCTCATTATAGTGCAGGCCGCTTTGGCGTATGTCCCGCAGCCGCTAACTGTTGAAAAACAATGCACAGCTCTCATCATAGTGCAGGCCGCTTTGGCGTATGTCCCGCTGCCGCAAACTGCTGAAAAACAATGCACAGCTCTCATCATAGTGCAGGCCGCTTTGGCGTAAGCCCCGTTACCGCTAACTGCGCCTCGTAAACGGCTGCTGCGGATAAACCATCAGCACGTTGCGCGACGAAAAGTAACGCTCAATCTGGTCGGGTAGGCGGTCGAGGTAGTTGTGGAATGAGATGGTGCCGCGCCGCGCGCACACAAACACCACCAGGTGGTCGGTGCGGGCGTTATGGGCCAGGGGCACAAGGTCGTTCCACGACCGGTACTCCGTGCCGAGCAAAGGCACCCCATTGTGCTTGCTGCCCACATAGTGCTCAACCGCCGTCAGCGTGTCGGCCGTAGAGTAGGCATTGATGCCACACGTAAGCTGGCGCGCAAGCAAGGCTATGCGGTCGAGCCAGCCCCCAAAGCCCTGTTCATACTCCGCCTTGGGCGGCACAAGCAACTGTATGCGCTGCATGGTGTTGAGCGGCATAGTGGCACGGAATATAAATATCTGGCGGTCGATGGCACCAAGCAGGTCGGTGCTCAACTTGCCATAAAAGGTGTCAGACAGGCGCTCCTTTTGGTGCAGTCCGAGTACAAGGTCGCTCACCGCACGCTCCTTGATGGTGTGCGATATGCCGCTCGCCACATTCACCGACCAGCGTTGGTACGTTTGTATGCGCATGTTGGTGGCAGCAGCCAGCTTAACCGCGTGTTCAAGCTGCTCCTCGCCCGACTGGCGCGCCGAGGGATTGTTGTCGAGCACCACATTGAGCGCTATGATGGGCGCCACCGAGTGCGGCGTGCGCAGCATGAGCGACAGGTCAACCAGCGCCTGCACCATCGAGGGGTTGTGCAGCGCCATGAGTATGCGGTCGGGAGCCTCGCCCGCCGGCTGGGCCACAACCGTAGTGGCAGTGGCGGCCGAGCGTTGCGCCACAGCCACCTTGCGCGCCGTGTTCTCGGTTATGAGCGAGCTTACCACACACGTCACCAGTATGAGCACCATGGCCCCGTTCAGCACATCGTCGCCAAGCAGACGGCTGCCGTCGGGCAGTATTATCTTGTAGCCCACAAGCACCACCGCCAGTGTGGCCGCAGCACGCGAGCCGGTAAGGCCAAACATCAGGCGGCGCTCGCCAAGGCTCATCTTAAAAGCCTTCTGTGTGACAAAACAGGCCAGCCACTTGCTGCCAAGCCCCACCGCCACCATGACGGCGGCCACCACTATGGCACCCTCGTGCTCAACCAGCGCACCAAGGTTGATGAGCATGCCCACACCTATCAAAAAGAAGGGTATGAACAAGGCATTGCCCACAAACTCGATGTGGCTCATCAGGGGCGACGAGGGCGGAATGAGCCTGTTGAGCACAAGGCCCACCAGGAAGGCACCCAATATGCCTTCCATGCCCACAAACTCCATCAGGCCCGCACCTAAAAACACCAGGCACAGCACAAACACATATTGCACCACGCTGTCGTCGTAGCGGCGGAAAAACCACCGCCCTATGCGCGGAAAGCTATATATGATTATGCCGCCAAGCGCCACCACCTTGACCAACAGCCACAGCCAGTAAAGCCCCGTCACGTGCTCCTTAAACACACCGCCCACCACGGCAAGCACCAGCAGCGTGAGCGTGTCGGCCACTATGGTGCCACCCACCGCTATGCTCACACTGTCGAGCCGCGACAGGCCGTAGCGCAGCACTATGGGGTAGGCTATCAGCGTGTGCGAGGCATACATGGCGGCCATCAGCACCGCAGCCGCCGCACCATAGCCTAACATCGAGTTGGCAGCATAACCAATGCCCATCGGTATGACAAAACTGAGCAAACCGAGCGTGGCGGCACGCCCCTTGATGCGCTGCACGTCCTGCAGGTTCATCTCGAGCGAGGCAAGGAACATGATGTAGTAAAGCCCCACCTTGCCAAACAGCTCAAAGCTGGTGTCGCGCTCAAGCACACCGAACCCGTGGGGGCCGATGAGCACGCCGGCAAATATCATGCCCACTATCGAGGGCACGCGCAACTTGTCGAGCAGCATGGGCGCAAAGAGTATGATGCCCAGCACAATGAGGAATATCCAGGTAGGGTCTGTTATCAAGGTCTGTAAGTGTTACTCAAGTTTATGATTTAACAAGGGCGGGCTGAAGGCCCAATGTAATCCATAGCCCAAGGCAACACCTTGGGTTATCAGCGAGAGGAAAAGTGACGCCCTGTAAGGGCAAAAGTATGATGAAGTGTTTCTACTTCTGCCCTTACAGGGCGTCACAACCTTGCTCAATTTCACCCAGGGTGTTACCCTGGGCTAAGTAAATACTTGGGCCTTTATTGACATCATCGGCTGCGGCTCAGCAATTCAAGCAAGCTTGATTGCATTCGCCTTGCACGATGATTCAGCCCGCCATTGCTAAATCTGAAACTTGAAAGAGTTAGATCTGCCCGATAAAAGGCATAAAATGTGTGTATGATGCTGCAAAGTTGCGAAAAAAACCGCCATTTACTACCAACTGACGCGCACAAATAGGACGGACTGACCAAAAATAGCAAAAAATGTTGTACATTTGCACACCTAACGTCGGCTGACGTTATGCAACCAATCATAAAACAGACAATTACAAAATGTAACATACCGCCCCGCTGTACGGGTTGCGATGAAAGCAATAACCCCAGTTGGGCGGCATAAAACACACTACAAGCAATATGAACGTAGCAATCGTTGGCGCAAGCGGCGCCGTAGGCCAAGAGTTTCTGCGCGTGCTGGCCGAGCGCGATTTCCCTATCGACAATTTGCTGCTCTTCGGCTCAACCCGTAGCGCAGGCACCAAATACACCTTCCGCGGCAAGGAGTACACTGTCAAGCTCCTGCAGCACAACGACGACTTTAAGGACGTAGACATTGCCTTTACATCAGCCGGTGCCGGCACCTCAAAGGAGTTTGCCGCCGACATCACCAAGTATGGCGCCGTAATGATTGACAACTCTTCGGCCTTCCGCATGGACGACGAAGTGCCCCTCGTTGTGCCTGAGTGCAATGCCAAGGACGCCCTCACACGTCCGCGCGGCATCATTGCCAACCCCAACTGCACCACTATCATGATGGTGGTGGCACTGCAGGCCATCGAGAACCTGAGCCACATCAAGCGTGTGCACGTGGCCTCATACCAAGCCGCGAGCGGTGCAGGCCAGGCTGCCATGGACGAACTGGTGGAGCAGTACCGCCAGGTGTTGGCCGGACAGCCCGTCACCGTCAACAAGTTTGCCTATCAGCTGGCCTTCAACGTCATTCCACAAATCGACGTGTTCCAAGACAACGGTTACACCAAGGAGGAGATGAAGATGTACAACGAGACACGCAAAATCATGCACTCCGACGTGCTCACCTCTGCCACCTGTGTGCGTGTGCCCTCGCTCCGCTCTCACTCTGAGGCCATCTGGGTGGAGACAGAGCAACCCCTCGACATTGACACCGTAAAGCAGGCCATATCGGGTGGCGACGGCTTGGTGCTGATGGACAACCCCGAAAAGAAGGAGTACCCCATGCCCCTCTTCCTGGCCGGCAAGGACCCCGTATATGTAGGTCGTATCCGCAAGGACCTGGCCAACCCCAACGGCCTCACCCTTTGGCTCGTGAGCGACCAGATACGCAAGGGTGCCGCCCTCAACGCCGTACAGATTGCCGAATACCTCATCAAGGTGGGCGATGTGAAGTAACTTGCCCGTTACTATTCCCCCTTCTCAACCCATCAACCCGTCAGTCCATAATTGTGCCAACGGGTTAACATAAGCACCAACGCTCGCACTGCCACAGACGTAATGTCTGCCACAGTGCGAGCGTTGTTTTTTTGTAGGTTCCAATGCACGTTTGGATAGTGCATTCGTACTCATAAGTAGGTGTTCAAAATTATTTTATATTATTGCTGTCCGCTAAAACTCAAAAGAGCATAGAAATCCTATCCGCAATGCCCATAAACAGGCGTTGTGGATGATTTTTTGAAAAAGTAAGCCCCCTTAGTCAAATAAAGACGCTTCAGGAGGCCCTTCCTTTGCCTCTTCAAGCATCTTCGCCCAATCTTTTTCTGGTTCTTCAAGGAAAGTATAGCAGTTCACATAGTACATGAGCATAATTCTTACCATAGTTGCCAGCCCAGAAAAACTCCATGAGCGTTTAATGCGTTTCTGTATGATCATTAAAAGCAGATTTGCTATAAGAGTAACCCAAATCTGAATTTTTATGGCATTGGCACTCTCTCCATAGAAATATCTCAGAGGGAAATTCTGCTTCAGTTGCTTGAAAAGAAGCTCTATCTCCCACCTTTTGCGGTATATGGCGATAATTTCTTCGGAAGGCATGTTCATATCGTTAGTAAGTAGCGATATCAATTTGGGCTTTTTCTTTTTGAGGTCAACATATGTGATAATCCTTGCCTTGTGCTTAATTTCTCCTGTTCCCTTTATATGCTTTGCAAACTCAACGATTTGTACTCTTTCCTGCATAAGTCCATTGGGATCCATATACATTGTGTCTGAGAGTGTATTATAGACAAAATTCTTCTTCATCTTTGTGACATATATTACACCTCGACTGGTCATTTCCTCGAATTTGGCGTATTCTATATATGCCCTGTCTAAAGCAACAATGTCCCCTTCATTATAATTGGTTGGCTTCAGCATGAAACTATCATTTGTTGCAGCAGACGTAAACTTTATGTCGGACGGAACACCCTCATTGGCATGGATGTTTGTATGAACTTTTATTCCACCTTTCTTCTTACCTGTCTTTGGATTGCGTCCTACTCCCTTGAAAAGCAGGTTGGAAAACAATGATATGGTAGTTGAATCTATGATTTGCAGGCGATTAAGCCAGGAAGGCACCTGGCGTTTTCGGCTGTCCGAGGAAAGTTCGTCTTTGTAACGTGCATATAAACTGCGGTATGTGCTTTCAAACACGGTTTCTGGTCTACGGGCATTGGCATCAGACAATGTGCTGCGTCTTGGCATCATGTTTATGCCCAGATGTGCCAGTTTACGAGCTTCTGGGAACATGGAATCAGTTATCTCACGAAGAGAATCGAATCTTTTAATGACTGCATAGAGCATGACAACAAGATGCTGGTAAGCATCAAAGTGCTTTACATAACGTTCTCCTTTCTTTTCACGACTGAATTTGAGAATTTCATGCTTGTCAAGCAAACTAATCAGTTGACCATACATCGGCTGTCTGTTAAAATGTGTACCTTTGTTCATAGTTACCGGAATTATATTTTGCAAAGACAAAGGTAACTTAAAGGGCTGAATTCCAAGCGAGGAATCCAGCCCTAATTTATATCGGTCGAAAACTTTTAGCGGACAGTCCCCTTTGCCAGAATGGCAAACAAGTTGAGATAATAACAAAGATGATATTTGAACTTTGTTATATAGAAGCAATAATCAAATATAGCCAATATCAGACTTCATTTTGTCTCAGGACACACATTTATAATGCAAAGGTACTACTTTTGGGCAATCATGTATCGTTTGACAACACAGTTTTGGGTTGACATCTGCACAGCCCTCCACAGGGTTTGTCGGGTGCGCCACTGACGCTCAATTGCATCTGCCTAGACTTTGATGATAAAGACCTATGATTTTGAGGATGTGCCGAAGATAATGTAGAATATTTTCTCGGCTCTTGTCTTACGGTCAGCAGAGAGAATTGTAATCTTTACCTCGTGCTTCTGACCGTCCATGAACCCTCTCACGTTGGTGAAACGGATGGTGTATGAGTTCTGCATTGCGCCTGTCACTGGCAGGCTCTCCAATGTTACGCCAGAGAAATTGCTTGGCGCAACGATAATCGTTCCTCCTGTGTATTGAGATATGCGCCACGGTTTTTCTTCGTAACCTAGCCGTTCTGTCCATGTCGTGTCTGCACTATACACAGTGTGTACTGTTCCTCTTCCAGCTTCCCAGTTTGACTGGTCTTTGAAGTATCGCACGGAATATGCAGACTTGTAGTCAGGCTGATTTGGCTCATCTGTAAAATTCACATAAATGCGGTTTGAACCTGTACGGAATGACATGTTTACATCTGCATAGCGCAAAGCCATACCACCACATTCGTCACTAACATAATAGTCCGAAGCAGCATTCTTTAAGACCGATCCATCTTTGCCAGAAAACCACATGGTTCTATTGGTTCCCGTATATTTGTTCAGATAGGTACTCAAACCGTCTGCGTCCGTTAAATTAATTGCTCCATTAATGCGTCCATCCTCAGAATATCCAACACATCCAAACCGAACGTCGAGGTTGGAAACTTCCAATGTCTTTGACCACGACATAATGTCACGAGCCACTGCGTCGGCCTCATCACTCATACTTCCCGAATTGTCAACAAGGAACACTAGGTCGGCCACCTTTTTCTTGTCTGCATCCTCATCGGCGTTGTTGGCCACTGAAATGCCTTTGGGCTTACCGTCAACAGACACCCATACATTCTGCCCATCCTTCGCCGTACCTATGAGGTGAAGCCAGTCGTAGCTGGCCACGTCCTGTACGCCTGTCATTGTAAGTGTGACAATCGCATCGTCACCCAACATCTCCACCGTATAGCTCGGATTGGGCACATACGTGGTTGTGCTTGAAAGCATTGGGTTGTCATCCGCATAGTCATCACTCGGTATTCCTGTTGAATTACCATCTTCCAAAATGATTGTGTCATCACCATCACTCAAGCAGGAGGTGAACGTCAACGCTGCGCACAGCAGCATGAAACCGATATACAAATGCTTTTTCATTGTTCTTTGGGTTTTATGTGATTAAAAGTTATTCAAGATGGTGAACTCCACGCGGCGATTCATCGCACGGCCTTCCTCTGTGTCGTTGGTCGAGAGCGGACGAGACATTCCGTAATAACTATAGGTGAGCTTGTTGCGGTTCACACCTTTGCTCGTCAGGTAGTTCACCACCGCCTCCGCACGTTCACGCGAAAGGTTCATATTGAAGTCCTCTGAACCAACGTTGTCAGTATGGCCTTTCACCTCGATGCGCCTGTTGCTGCGTATGAGAGTTTTGGCCAATTTGTCAAGATACTCGTATGACTCAGCTTTGATGGTACTCTTGGCGAAGTCGAAGTTTATGGCGTCTACGGCGCAGATAGTCTTGCCCGAAATGTCCTCGTTGCGAAGCATGAGGTCGTTGATTTCATCCAGAGTGTAACAGGGCTTATCCTCCACCACCGTCTGCGCAACGGGTTCATGCACAGGGGCAACAGGAGCAACGACTGCGGAGTTCTTCTCACGTTTCTTAAATGCGCTGAACGGAATGGAGATTGTGGCTTGCAGCTCGAAACCCGAGAACTTGCGAGTGCCGTTTATCATGTAAATACTATTGCCAAGGGCATCGATGGCATCACCATCTTTCTCCTTACTTCCGTATGTATCGGTGAAGCCGCACTCATAGTTAGCCTCAACGCCAATGTACATGTTGTCGTATGCCATAGGCAGGGCAAATTTCAAGCCCACACCAATCTGGCCTGCGAAGTAAGTGGATGCCATATTCGCCTTCGACAAATCCATCTTGTAGCCGCTCGCTACGTTTGCATCGCCCGCAGAAGGGTAATCATCCTGATACTCCGCAAGCATCGTGATGTCGCCACCCGTCACAAAGCCGAAAACAGGCGCAAGATAAACATACGGACGAATCGTGGAGTTGGCTTTGCCGAAATTGTAGATGAGAGGCACGCGAAGGTCAATGTAGTGCGCTTTCAGCGTGTAGTTCACATCGTCAACCTCGTTCCGATAGTCAAAATCGTTGCTTCCCTTGCCAATCTCCGTCAGTTTGCCGCCCCTTTTGAGGAATGAAAGCTGCGGACGGATGGCATACTGACGTTCCTTGCCAAACTCTCCCTGCACGAACACAGAGAACAAAGGGCTGCCCATACTCTTGCTTGTGGGGAAATAGTCCTCATCAATGTCTGAGAACCTCATGTTGGTGGAATGGTAGCCTCCGCCCACACCAATGTACCAGTCAATGTCTTTGGTATTCTGCGCATTGGCATTGATGCCGCACGCTACCATAGTGACAACCGCAATTAGCGTCTTGAGTTTTGTCTTTTTCATCTGAATTATTTTATGAATTAATAATGTTATTCAAGTTTCGCAAGTTACTTGCGAAACTTGAATTATTTAGTGAACGCAAATATAGACATTTAGGAATTACCCCCCCCGTTTTATACATACATTAACAATGTAAACCGTAGTTTTATCACTCTGCGTTTTGGCTTTGGCACATTATGCAGAGTGGATTGGTGCATTTATTAACTAAGTAGCGTTAATAAAAACTTTTGACTCAGATACTTGAGTAAAACGAAAAAACTCAAAAAAACAAAATGAGCGTGCTTTTGCCACACGCTCAATGCGGGAGGCACCCCCCTAATAGTGTGCGCGTTTTATGCACAACGGGAGAGCGTTTTCCTATAACGACAGAGCGGATTTTCAGTCAGACTAACTGAAAATCCGCTCTCGCGTTATTGAAAAAACGCTCTCCCGTAACTGATAAACCAACCCGCTGCTGACGCTACTTGAGCGGCTCAACGTGGGTGGTGATGATGGTCTGCGGCCCAAACTTGGCACGCAGACGGGCCTCAATTTGACGCGTGGCGTGATGGGCCTCGACAAGTGGGGTGCTGCCGTCCATGCGGAAGTGTACGTCGATGGCGCGGTTGCTGCCTATGCGGCGGGTGCGCAGATTGTGGGGCGCACTCACACCGGGCTGCTCGAGTATGGTGTTGATGATGAACGACTCGTCGGCCTCGGGCAACGACTTTTCAAGCAACTCCTGTATGCTGGGCACAAACAGTTGCACGGACACCTTGATGATGAACACGCTTACTACTACGGCGGCTATGGGGTCGAGCACACGCCACTCGGGCCCTAACACAATGGCGCCGCCTATGCCTACGGCGGTGCCTATGCTCGACAGGGCGTCGCTGCGGTGGTGCCAGGCGTTGGCTATGACGGCTTGCGACTCTACGCGGCGGCCTACGCGGGCGGTCCATTGGTAGATGAGCTCCTTGGACACTATTGAGAGGAGTGCGGCTACAAGGGCTATCATGCCGGGTTGCGCGAGTGTGTGGCCTTGGCACACGTGCACTATCTGGGTGGCGCCGCTCCACAGTATGCCTATGCCTACGGTCATGAGCATGAGGCCTATAAGGGCTGAGGCAAGGGTCTCGTATTTGCCGTGGCCAAAGTCGTGGTCGGCATCGCAGGGCTTGCCTGATATGCGCACAAAGAGTATGACTACTACGTCGGTGATGAAGTCGGAGAGTGAGTGTACGGCATCGGCTATCATGGCTGCACTGCCGCCTACTATGCCGGCTACAAATTTGAACACGAGCAGCAAAAAGTTTACTACGCTGCCCCATAGCGTGACGCGGAATATTTGGCGCTCGCGCTGTTTTTCGGTTGTTGCGCTTGTCATTGTTGCATTAGGGGTATGTTTGGGGTGGGGGCAAAAAGAACTTTGCACCCACGCATTCTTTATTCACGGGTGCAAAGTTAATGTATTTATGGGTAGGGTGGTTGTGCGGACTGACGCTTTTTTAATGTGCGAATGTATTACAATATGTTGTTAATATGCTAATGGGCTGATGCAGTAGCGTGGCTTGTTAATCGCTTGGCGCTGTAAAAAACGCAAGCACTAATGGGGGCGACGCGTCCCGCGTTCGGGAAAATGCAGCATTTATACACGAAACAAAGGCTCACAGACAGCACTAATTACACGCTTGTCTGTGAGCCTTTGCTTTAATGCCCGACGCGAGACGCGTCGCCCCCATTAGAGGTAGCGTTTGGTGGTAGCGTTTGGTGGAGGGTGTTAGCGTTTGTTGCTTGAAGAAACGCAAGCACTAATGGGGGCGACGCGTCTCGCGTCGGGAAAAGTGCAGCTGTTATTTAGTAGAGTTTGTATTCTTTTCTTTCATTATCCCGACGCGGGACGCGTCGCCCCCATTAGTGCTTGCGTTTCTTTTACAGCGCTAAGTTAATCACCGTCCCACCTTTCGGCCTTTGCTCGATATGTAGAGGCCCTTGGTGGGGCGTGCTACGCGTCGGCCGCTGAGGTCGTACCACTGCTCGGGGGTGGTGGCGGTGCTGATGGTGCCTATGCCGGTGGCAGTGTTGTCGACAGTTTCGGTGGGACTGAAGCTGAACCAGCAGCCGTTGTCGTCGAAGCGGTATTCGCCGGCGGTCTTTGAGCCGTAGCCCCAGTTGTAGAGTTTGTAGCCCTCGCCGGATTTGGTCTGGTTGATTTCGGCATGGTTGGCATCGCTCACAAATATGAAGTAGCCCGATTGTCCGCTGTCGAGCAGTTTCCAACCCGCTTCGGGTTGTGCGGCCACCGCGTTGAGGGCGGTGTTGTTGCTTGATGCGGGCGATATGTAAAGGCCGTCGTGGCGGTTGACAATGTCGAAGGTGCCGTCGGTGCGGTCCACAAATTTCCATTCCGAGGCTTGCGTGCTGGCGTCGGTCTGGCTTGTGACGGGCTGTCCCTCGCCCAGCGAGGTGGGGTAGTAGTTGGGGAAGCGTGCCGAGCTGAACTTGTAGTAGTGGCTCGTGGTGGCATTGCTCAGTGTGGGACTGCCGTCGGGCTGAGGCTCGGGGGTGATTAGCTCGGTGTTGACGAGTTTGAAACTGTATTGGCAGCCGGCGTCGTCGGTGCGGTAGTCGTTAGGCTTGTCGTTGGTGTTGTAACCCCAGTTGTATACGCTGAAGGGCGAGAATGTCGTTTGGTTGAATTGCGACGTGCCGCTAAATATGATAAAGTAGCCTTCGGTGTCGGCCTCCTTTATTTGCCAACCGGCAGTGGGCTGCTCTTTGGCCGTGTTGAGGGCTGAGTTGTTGGCTGAGGCGGGCGATATGTAGGTGCTGTCGGCACGGTTGATGATGTCGAAAGAGTTGGCATTGTCGGTACGTGCCACGAACTTCCATTGCGAGGCTTTGGTGGCGGTGGTGTTGCCCACGATGGGCTTTCCGGCGCCCTGTGAGGTGGGGTAGCGGTTGCCGCGCAAGGGCGTGTTGAACTGGTACCAGTAGGCTATGCTGTCGTTGCTTGCCTTGGGGCGCGGGTCGGGTGTGGGGTCCTCGGTGAAGGGGTCGAGTGTGCGGTCGGGCGAGTAGGTGATGCCCTCGAGCGCATTGTTGCCCTCGGTGTCGGTCAGCACAAAGGTGTACTGCCACTTGTCGCGTGCGGTGCCGCCCGAGTTGGCGTGGGGCAGTTTGAGGAACACCTTGTTCCACCCCTTGTTAAGGTGTACCTTGACCACGGGGCGTGCGGTGAAGTTTTCGTTGGTCAGGCCCAGTGTGGTGTCGTCCTGCGGTATGTCCTTGTCGGGCTGTTGCCAGGTGGGAGCTGCAATCTCCTGTCCGTTGAGCCACACTTGCGAGCCGCGGCGGTCCCACTTGCCGGCCGGTGGCATCTTGTCGCTGCCCGAGCGCGAGTAGGTGTAAAACTCTATTTGCGCACCGGCGTCCTGTGCCACGGGCGAGTAGACGTAGGTCCAGGCGTAGCACGTCTGGTTGTTGGCGGGATTGTTGAGCACGCCGCGCACGGTGCCGTGCCAGATGTGGCGCAGGTATACGCCGCCACCGGTCACTTGCTTGGCGGCATAGTCGGTGCCGTTGTAGCTGTAGGTGGTGGGCATTACGGCATCGAGTTTGGCGGCCTGTTCGGGCGGGAAGGCCTTGGTGGCGTCGCCATCGTTGGGGAAAGGCTCAGTCAGGCGCCAGCGTATGTTGCTCTGCTTGACGTAGGGAATGGGTGCGCCTTGCAGCGAATGTGCTTTGTGAAACAGGAAGCGGCGCTCAAAGTCGGCAAACTCCTCGTACTCCTCGCCTGTGTTGGGCAAGCGGGTGCCGCCAGCCTCGATGTATTGCTTGCCGCCGCCAATCCAGCCGCGTTCGGCCGAGGCCAGCACGTTGGCGTATTGGTTGTTTTGGCGTATGATGTCGTCTTCGGTGGCCACTTTGGTGTCGTTCCATGCGGCTGATATGGTGCCGGCAATGTCGGGGTTGCCCTTGTCGGCATAGTAGATGTTGCTCTTGTAGATGCCCACGAGGTCGGCGTAGACGTCGAAGTGGTTGACGTAGTTGTAGCGGCAGTCGATGTTGGGCAGTCCCTTTACGGCTGTGCCACTGGTGGCCCACATTTGCGTCATGTCGGCTATGTCCTTGGTCACGGCTTTGTTGTTGAGCTTGTTCCAAAGCACCACTTTGCGGCCCAACGAGTCGCGCACGAAGGCGGTCATCTCCTCGAGAAAGCCGTCCTTGATGGTCACTTCGTCGCCGCCAATGTGTATGTAGGGGGCTTTGGGAAATACCTCAGCGGCCTCTTTGAGTATGACTTTCAGAGCCTTTTTCCCCTCGTCGGTTTGCATGTCGAAGCCCATGGCGTTCTTGAACACGTCGCTGTGGCCTGGCATGTCAATTTCGGGTATGACGGTGATGCCGCGCTCGGCAGCGTATGCCTCCACCTCCTTGCACTGCTCCTGGGTGTAGTACTGGCCGGGGTAGCGCACGCCATTGGTGTAGCTGGTGAGTTGCGGGTAGGCTTTTACCTCGAAACGCCAGCCTATCTTTTCGGTCAGATGCCAGTGAAACACGTTCACCTTGAAACGGGCGTAGAGGTCGATCTCCTTTTTCAACTCGTCGACCGACAGAAATGAGCGGCCTACGTCCTGCATCCAACCACGCACCTTGAAGGCGGGCCAGTCGGTCATGCTGAGGGCCTCGAGGGCGGCGGGTGCGCCCGTGTCGGTGTAGCCCTCGGCCAGTTGCTGCAGCGTTTGTGCGGCACGTATCACACCGGTGGGGCTGGCAGCGGTGATGTTGATGGCGTTGGCGGTGATGCTGAGCTTGTAGCCCTCGTTGGGGAAGTTGGCCACCTCGTAGTCGTAGGCGCCATCGATGGCACTGGCCAGGCTGACGGTGACTGTGGCGGCAGCGCTCTCGCCCTCGGCGGCAATGGTGCAGCCGTTGGCAGTGAAAAAGTTCTTGAGATAGGTGCAGCCGGTGGGGTCGGTGATGGCCACGGTGCGCTGCAGGGCAAACGGTGCGGCCCCGGCAGTAAGCTCAATTTGGTGCGGACGGGGCAGGAGGTCGCCCACCTTGGCATTGGCGTTGAGGGCCAGCAGGCTGCCGCTGGCTATGGCAAGTGTGTAGAGAAGGTGTTTCATGCAATAAGCAGGTTATGTGTCGGTGTTGTCAGTATTACAGATATGTGCGGTGGTTAACGGGCGCGGGTGCAGCGGGCAAGAAGGCTCGCAGCGCTTGGTTTCCCCCCTGATGTGCAAAGGTACGGGCTTTTGGTCGGAGTGCAAGGCTTTGGCGGTATGTTATGTAACATATATTGTGAAAGCGGGCGGAGGCTGCGGGCGGGTGCGTTGGCATGGCTTTTGCTACAATAAAAAAGCCTTGCGGCCGGGGCACGTGGCTCCTGCTGCAAGGCTTTGGTTGGTAAAATCAAAAGCGGAATGTGTGACTACCCTTGCTTGACGCTGTCGGGCAGTATGGGCATGGCGCCCGGCTGGGTGCACACGTAGGCACTCACTTTGACGGCGCGGGCATGGGCCTGGCGCACGGGCATGCCCTCGATGAGTGATGCTACAAGGGTGCCGGTGAATGAGTCGCCCGCACCGATGGTGTCGCTCACCTCAACACGCGGTGTCTCCATGAACGAGGTGCCGCCCAGTGGACAGTCGGGGGTGGCGGGGGTGAATATGTAGCTGCCGTTCTCGCCACAGGTGAGTATGACCATGTCGAGGTGGTAGTCGGTGAGCAGGGTGCGGCACTTGGCCTCGAGGTCGGTGCCTTGCAAACCAAACATACGGGCCACTACCACGAGTTCCTCGTCGTTGATTTTAAGCACATTGGCGCGCTCTAACGACTCGGTGATGACCTCGCGGGTGTAGAAACTCTGGCGCAGGTTGATGTCGAATATCTTGTACTGGCTGGGGCCGTTGGGCACGGTGTCGACAAAGCGCAGAATGCTTTGGCGCGACACTTCGCTGCGCTGTGCAAGCGAACCCCAGCACACGGCGCGCGTTTGGCGGGCAATGGCCTCCATCTCGGGGGTGAAGGGTATGTTGTCCCAAGCCACATTGTCGGGGAAGGTGTAGTGCGCCACGCCGCTCTCGTCAATCTCGGCTATGACGGTGCCTGTGGGCTGGGGCAGCGAGGGCATGATGGCCTCGAGGTGGCGTTCGGCAAACACGCTGCGTGTTTCGGTGGCCAGCGCGTCGCTGCCTATGGCCGACACTACGCGCACGGGCAGGCCAAATTGTGATACGTGAAAGGCGAAGTTGGCGGGTGCGCCGCCTATTTGCTTGCCTGTGGGCAGCACGTCCCACAGCACTTCGCCAAGTCCTATTACATATTGTTGCATGGTGATATTGTTGTTGAGGTGAGTAGATTATGCTTTAATGCGAGTGGTGTAATATACAAGGTAGAGCACGGCGGCGGCCATTACGGCTATGGCGCCCCACTGGCTGGCCACGGCGTCGCTGGCATAGCCCATGGCGAGGGGGAACACAGTGCCACCGAAGAGGCCCATGATCATCAGGCCCGAAACCTCGTTCTGCTTGTCGGGGCAGGCTTTAAGGGCTTGGGCAAAGGTGATGGGGAAGATGTTGGAGTTGCCAAAACCTACGAGGGCAATGCACACGTAGAGGGCCGTTTGTGAGTGCAGCGTGAGGAAGCCTGCCATGGCTACTGCCATCATGACTACGCTCAGCGCAAAGAAGGTGCGCTCGCTCACCTTGCGCAGAATGAAAGCGCCGAGGAAGCAGCCTGCCGTGCGGAATATGAAGTAGAGGCTTGTGGCAAATCCGGCTTCGGTGAGTGTGAGGCCGAGGTGCTCCTGCAGGAGCTTGGGCGCTGTGGTGTTGGTGCCCACGTCGATGCCCACGTGACACATGATGGCCACAAAACAGAGCAGCACAAAGGGGTTGGCCAGCAAGGCAAAGCAGGCCTTGAACCCCGAGGCGCGGTTGGCCGGGGCCTCGTCAACACGGCTGGCACCAAGCGCCAGGGTGGCTATGATGGCAATGGTCATGTAGATGGGGAAGAGCACACGCCAACCCAGTCCGAAGGCGTTTTGGCTGGCACCCCATGCGGCGATGATGGGGGCGAGGAACGAGGCTATGGCCTTGACAAACTGGCCAAAGGTGAGCACGCTCGACAGGTTGCCGCCCGTCACCACATTGCTCAGCAGGGGGTTGAGCGATGTTTGCATGATGGCGTTGCCAATGCCGAGGAGCGAGAATGACACGAGCATCAGCGTGTAGCCCTCGCCAAACAGGGGCATGAGCAATGATGCGAAGGTTACTATGAGACTCAGCACCACTGTGCGGCGGCGCCCGATCTTGTTCATGAGCACACCGGTCGGCACGCTGAATATAAGGAACCAGAAGAATACGAGCGAGGGAAATAGGTTGGCCTCGGTGTCACTCAGCCCGAGGTCTGCTTTTACGTAGTTGGAAGCGATGCCGACAAGGTCGACAAAGCCCATGGCAAAGAAGCAGAGCATGATGATGCCCAATATGATAGATTTCTGTTTCATGAGATGAGAGATTGTTGGGGGAAGGAATGGGGCAGAATTTAGAGGACAAGGAGGTTAAAAGGCACTGCCGCGGGCCACCGAATGGCCAGTGGCAGCCCTTTTAACCTCCAAGTTCTAAAGCTTTATTGCCAGCCTACTTGATGTTGTAGGCTTTGGCATTTGCCACCTTGCCGCCAAAGAAGCGGAGCTGGTTGTATGGTTCGTTGGGGAATACGAGGTTGGTCATGGCAATGCGGCCACCGTCCACAAAGAGTTCAACTGACGACTTGTCGACAAATATTTGCACGTGGTGCATGTCGGCCTTGATGGGCACGGGGGCCCAGGTGCCAAGGGCAAAGGCATTGTGGTAGTTGACAGTCACCTCTTTGTAGCGTTTCAAGCTTTGTGCATTGTCGAGCTGGTGCGGTTCCACCTTGTTGCCAAACTCGGTAATGCCGCTCTCGGCACGGTCCATCACAAAGCGCTGTGCCTTGACATCGTAATAGATGCTCACCTTTTCGCCCTTGGCGTTGGCAATTTCTACGCCACACTTGTCGGCTGTGCCAGCCTGGAGGTCGAAGTCGAGTTCAAAGGCACCCTCGTTGTCAATTTTGGCCTGCTTTTCGCCCTCAAACGAGCCCAGGTCAGTAGCCTTGTTGCGCAGGGCCTCAGTTTCCTTGACCGGTGCAGCGCTCACCAGTTGCTCGCCGTTGTCGGCCGTGTAGAGCTTGAGCTCGCGCGGCAGTGCGTTTTGTGAGCGGAACTGCTGTGTGGGCGTGAGGTTGGCATACTGCCAGTTGCTCATCCATGGCATGGCAATGATGCGTCCCGGTGTGTTGGAGTAGGTCACTGTGGCATAGTGGTCCTTGCCCCAGTCGAGCCACTTCACATCGTTGGGTGCGGTGTCGCACGTAAACTTGTGGCCGTCAAACTGGCCTACAAAGTACATGGTGCCGCTGCCGCCGTATACAAAGCCCGGATTGATGTTGACAATCATCACCCACTTCTTGTGCTGTGCGTTGCCGTCAACTGCCATCTCGAAGAAATCGGGACACTCAAACTGGTTGGGCTGCGGGCCGTAACCGGCGCCCCACTCGCTCATGTAGCTCCACTTTTTAAGGTCTTTCGATTCGTAGAAACGCATGTTCTTGTCGGCGCTCACGATCATCACCCATTTGTTTTGCGGTGCATACCAGAACACCTTCGGGTCGCGGAAATTCTCCAGTCCGTCAAAGGGTGTAACCACGGGGTTGCCCTCGTATTTAGTGTAAGTGCGTCCGTTGTCAAGGCTGTAGGCGATGCACTGCTGCTGGCGCTGGTGGTTGCCGGGCAGATTCTTGTGCGAGGTGTAGAAAGCAATGATAGCGTCCTTGCCAAAGCCTGCCGTATTGTTGTGGTCAACCACGCACGAGCCCGAGAATATGTGGCCCATGGTGTCGCGTGCGATAGCCGGCTGCTCGTGTGTCCAGTGCACGAGGTCCTTCGACACCGAGTGGCCCCAGTGCATGTTGCCCCACTTTGAGCCATAAGGGTTGTACTGGAAGTAGAGGTGGTACTCGCCGTCCTTGTACACCAGTCCGTTAGCGTCATTCATCCAGCCATACGCAGGTGTGTGGTGGTAGATGGGGCGGAACTTTTCGCGGTTGGCAGTGTCAAAAGTGTCGGCCAGCTCAATGTGTTTCCAAGCCACGGCGTTGCGTGCCAGGTTCTTGATAACGAGCGAGTCATGTTCGGCCCCGGCGTGCAGTGGGAAGGGCACTGTGTAGTCCACCTTGTTCACGGCCAGACGCACGTCCATCGGGGTGCCGTTGAGCATTACTTGTGCTTCGGGCTGCTCCTCCTCGATGGGCAGAATAGCGTATTTGGGAGCATGGTTGATATTTACTATAGTGAGTGTGTCGCTTGGCTGGTTGAGTGTGAACGAGCCGTTGCTTGAGGCGCACGATGCCGCAAGGGCGGCGCCCATGATGATAGATGCAGAAAGATATTTCATGATGAGGTAAGTGTTAGAAGTTAATTTTAGCAGCAAATTCTACAGTGAAGGGACGGATATATGAGCCCGCCATCCATGCGCCGTTGTACTGTGCGGCCTGCTCCTTGTCCACCAGTTCGGCACCGGCAATAGAGCCCTTGGCACCCGTCTGGTTCAGGAAGTTGATAACCGTGCAGCCCAGTTGCACGTGGCGGTTCACCTTCCAGTCAACACCGCCAAACGTCTCCCATCGTCCGTTAAAGTAGTAAGCGTTCTTGATGTTGGCGTATGTCTTTGAGAAGTAGCGGAACGAAGCCCACACCCTCAGGGCGTCGCCCAGGAAAGTATAGCTCGGGTCGAGTTCGACAAGCACCTTAGGAATTTCCGTCACAATGTTGCCAGTGGCATTGATGCCGCTCACTGTGCCATCGCTGAAAGTCACGCTCGTTTCATACTTCTTGTAAGTAGGCTTTTGATAGGTGAACAAGAAGTGGAACTCAAAGCCCTTGAAGGGTTTCACCACAGCGTCGGTAGTCCAGCCCAGCGTCTTGATGTCGTAAGTCAGTGCCGAGGCCTTGATGTCCGACGGGTTGTTGGGGTTGATAAGGTTGAGCGTAGAGTTATTGTTCGACTTGGCAATGTATGAGAAGAGCGAAGTGAGGCTCAACCACTTGTTGTTGTAGTAGATACCTGCGCGTCCGAGCGGAATGGCTATTTTGCCCACGTTAGGCAATTCGGCCGGTGCAAAAGAGTTCATGGCCGGGCGCTGCGTGTTGTAAGTAAAGTCGCCCGTAAGGCCAAACTCGTGTGTAATCTTGTAAGTCAGCGCTGCGGTGTACACCTGGTTCAGCCAGTCATAGCTGTAGTCGGCAGGTGCTATCACGGTGCCGTCGGCAGCGGTGGCACCCAGGTGGTAGTTGGCAAAGCGTCCCACATACTTGCCGTCGGCATTGCGCACAGCAGCGTTTTCGCCCTTAGAGCGTTGCCACTCCAGGCGTGCGCCATAGTAGAGGTTGAGTTTCGGAGTCACGTCCCAGTCGTGTGTGGCATACACGGCCAGTTTGTTCTCATCACCCTTGTAGTATTCCGAAGCGTTCTGGTTAAAGTTGTAGTATGCCGTAGAGCCGTAATACTTCTTCTCGGCCAGGGCAGCAGGGTGATACAGCAGCTCGGGCGTGTCCTGCACCGTGTGGTCATACATCGTGGTGCACGAGGCATAATTGTTGTGATAGTGCCATTGGTCAATGCCCACGCGCCACGTCATGTTCGAGAGCTTGCGTTTCAGTTCCGACGTCAGGAAAGTTTCGTCAATGCGTCCGCGGTTAAAGCACGACATACGGCTCTGCATGTGTCCGGCATAGGGCGAGAGCGTGCCGTCGGCGCCCTTGGTGTAATAGCCGTCGGCAGCCTGCACCTCGCTCAGCGCCATCGGCGTCTGATACAGGTAAGAGCCCAGTGCGTGGTCATACTTAAAGCGCACGTCCCACTCCAGCCCGTTGTCCCAGCGGTAATTGTTGAGCAGAGTTATCTGGTTGCCACGGCTTGCGGTAGCATCGTACAGCGAAGTCACCTTCACCTCGCCGGTGCGCATGTCCATGTAGGGAATAGTGCTCACGTTGGGCAGGTACGAAGTCGTACCGAGCTTGAAGCCCGGAATTTCGCTCACCGAGCCGTCACCATTATATATAAAGGGTGCGCCGGTAGTGGCATTCGACAGCCAGTGTGAATTAGAGTAGTGGTAAACGGCCGACAGGCGTCCGCGTCCCTCGTTGTAGAGCTTGGTAAGAGCAAACTTATATATCTCCGTGCGGTCCTGGTACTGTGCAAAGCGCAGCTTGAACGAGCCCGGGTCAAAGTTCTGATACACGCTGCCCGAGTAGAACCACCCCTTGCCCAAGGCACCGTTGAGGTTGAAGTCGAACTGCTGTTTGCCAAAGTGGTTGGCGTTGTAGTTAAGCGTGCCGTTAAACATTTTGGTCTTGTCCGTGCCAAGTTGGTCAAACGAGTTCACGGCATAGCCAATGTTGCCGGTAGTGATAGCCGTCTCCGAAATTTTGAGCAGGCCGGTGTGACTCAGCGAGCCGTCGCCGCGCCAGTGCGTGTTCACATTGTGCGGGTTAGAGTTAAACACAACGGGCAGTCCGTTTTCGAGCACATTCACATCGCCGCCCGGCAGTCCGATTGAAATTTCGCGTGGCCCGTTGGCCGATGCTGCGTTAAGCATCACATTGCGGTTGCCCTCCTCTTTATTGCCCTTTGCGGCCACCGAGTCGGCGGCTTCGGGTGTTTGCGCCAAAGCGCCCGCGCTAACGGCTGCCAACATGGTGATGAGGCTTGCGCGGTGTAACCGTAGTTTATTAGCGTACATGGTAAAAAATAGTGTGTGTAGAAAGGTTTGTACTGCTTGCCGGGCGTGCAACATTTGTGTCATGCCACCCGGCGTTTGATGTTGCAAAACTACTGATACACACTACCCTTGTGCAAATATAAATGTTGCATCGGTGGCAACAAATGTTGCATCGCAACAAAATTGTAATCTAATGTAACATTCGTGCTAATGGCTGCTGCTAAAAACGCGTTTTGCAGCATATACTTTGCAAAATGCACGGTGAAATGCAAAGCTATGTGTGCAAAAAACGTGCCAACAGTGCTTTGCGCAAACATTGTCGTTACTGTGCAAAACACTCCCTCAGAGTGTTAATGAAATCTGCAAGCTGCGAAAAGTATGACACCCTTGGCACACGTCGGCCCAAAAATAGCTAATTTTGTAGCTCAGCCGCGCACACTATATATAAGGAGTGCCCATGCGCGTGCCATTACTTAACTGAAGTTTCGGATTTACTTAACTCTACCAACACAAAAACTACCCCCGATGCAAGTAGCTTTATTCATACCCTGCTACGTCAACGCCGTATTCCCCGAAGTAGGCATGGCCTCGCTCCACCTGCTTCAGCAGTTAGGCGTCGATGTGGTGTACCCCGAGCGTCAAACCTGTTGCGGCCAGCCAATGGGCAATGCCGGATTTGAGGACGAGGCCGCCGGCCTGGCGCGCCACTTCGAAGAGGTGTTTGCCGGTTACGACTACGTGGTGGGCCCGTCGGCCTCATGCGTGTCGTTTGTGCGCGACCACTACGGCCGCCTGCTGCCCGACCACCAGTGTCACAGCCAGCAGCACGTGTACGAGATATGCGAGTTCGTACACGACGTCATACGCCCCACCAGTCTCAACGTCAGTTTCCCCCACCGAGTCAGTTTGCAAAACAGCTGCCACGGCGTGCGCCTGCTCGGCCTGTCATCGCCCTCAGAGCGCAACGTGCCCTATGTCAACAAGCTGCGCGACCTGCTCGGCCTGGTGCGCGACATCGAGGTGGTCGAGCCCGAGCGCCGCGACGAGTGCTGCGGCTTTGGCGGCATGTTTGCCGTTGAGGAGCACGCCGTGTCGGGCCAGATGGGCCGCGACAAGGTGATGCGCCACGTGGCCACCGGCGCCGAGTACATAGTAGGGGCCGACTGCTCGTGCCTCATGCACCAAAACGGCATCATAGCCCGCGAGGGGCTCAACATCAAGACGCTGCACATAGCACAAATACTTTCAGGAAATGTCTAAACACGCACAACAAGCCAAACAATTTCTGCGCAACAAGAAGCAAGCCGCCTGGCACGACGAAACCCTGTGGCTTGTGCGCGAAAAACGTGACCGCATGGCCCACCAGGTGCCCGAATGGGAGCAGCTGCGCGAGGCCGCACACCAGCTCAAGCAATACAGCAACTCCCACCTCGACACCTTGCTCACCCAGTTCGAGGCCAACGCCACACGCAACGGCGCCATCGTACACTGGGCTAAGGACGCCGCCGAGTACTGCCAGATAGTAGAGCAAATACTTCTCGACCACAACGTCAAGCACTTGGTCAAGAGCAAGTCGATGCTGGCCGAGGAGTGCGGGCTCAACCCCTACCTTGAGTCGCATGGTATCGAGGTGCTCGAGAGCGACCTTGGCGAGCGCATACTGCAAATGCTGCACCGCAAACCCGTGCACATCGTGTTGCCCGCCATAGCAGTGAAAAAAGAGGAGATAGGCGAACTCTTTACCCGCGAGATGGAAGGTTGCGAGCCCGGCAACTGCGACCAAACCTACCTCACCCATGTGGCACGCCGCAACCTGCGCCGCAAGTTTATCGAGGCCGAAGCCGCCATGACCGGCGCCAACTTTGCAGTGGCCGACACCGGCGAGTGTGTGGTGTGCACCAACGAGGGCAATGCCGACATGGGCACCTCGCTCTGCACCAAACGTCTGCAAATAACCGCTTTCGGACTCGAGAAGATAGTGCCCAGCCGCCAGGCCCTCGGCGTGTTCACCCGCCTGTTGGCCCGTTCGGCCACTGGCCAGCCCTCCACCGCCTACACCTCGCACTACCGTTCGCCCCGCCAGGGCGGCGAGCTGCACATCATCATCGTCGACAACGGCCGCAGCCGTCTGCTCGCCAACCCCGCCCATCGCCAGGTGCTCAACTGCCTGCGCTGTGGCGCCTGCATGAACACCTGCCCCGTTTACCGCCGTTCGGGCGGCTACTCCTACACCTACTTCATTCCCGGCCCCATAGGCATCAACTTGGGCATGGTGGCCGACCCCGTCAAGTACAAGGACAACGTGTCGGCTTGCTCGCTGTGCTACTCGTGCCAAAACGTGTGCCCGGCCAAAGTCGACCTGGCCGACCAAATATACCGCTGGCGCCAGCAGCTGCGCGACACAGGCTCCGAGAGCAAGGGCAAGCACCTTGTGAGCCGCGGCATGAAGCTCATGTTTGAGCACCCCGCCCTCTACCACACCGCCCTGCGCTTTGCGCCGCTGGCCAACCACATTCCACACTTCATGGTTGAGAACGCCCTCAATGCCTGGGGCGCCGAGCGCGAGATGCCACAGTTCAAGGGCAAGACTTTTGAGGATTTGTACCACGCCGAAACCAAACAACGTCATGACAAGTAGCAAACAAACCATATTGGAGTCAATACGCTCCCACACCACCGAGCAATTTGCGTGTCCCGACCTCACCGCCCTCGAGGCATCGGCCGTCAGCTATCCCGACCCCGTGGCGCAGTTCAAGGCATCGCTTGCCGCAGCCGGCGGCCGTGCCATCGAGCTGGCTCCCGGCCAGAGTGTCGGCCAACTTGTGGCCAATCTCTACCCCCAGGCCACCCGTGTGGCCAACACAGTGGCCAACCTCAGCGGTGCTGAGGCTCTGCCCGGCCAGCCCTTCAACCCCGACACCATCGAGCAGCCCGGCCAGCTCAACGGCACCGATGTGGCCATCATAACCTCGGGCCTCGGTGTGGCCGAGAATGCCTGTTGCTGGATAGCCGACACGGTGCGCCACCGCGCCATCTACTTCATAGCCGAAGCCTTGGTCATAGTGCTCAGCAAGCATCATATTGTGAGCAACATGCACCAGGCCTATCACCAGTTGCCCGACCCCACGGCAGCCCCCTTTGGCTGTTTCATCTCAGGCCCTTCCAAGACGGCCGACATTGAGCAGGCCCTTGTGTTTGGTGCCCATGGCGCACGCGAGGTGACGGTGATCATTACAGATGCTCGCTGATGCACGACTGTGGTGCGATATGATATTCTTTTAATTTTGTAGTCCGGTAAAACGCGGATACGCGAACGGACTCAAGCGCCAAACGCAACCTCTAATGGGGGCGACGCGTCTCGCGTCGGGATATTGAAAGAAAAGAATACAAGCTCTACTAAATAACAGCTACCTCTTTCCCCGACGCGAGACGCGTCGCCCCCATTAGAGCTTGCGCTTGGTGGGTGCTTGCGTTTGCTGTTTGTGTCCGTTCGCATGCACGCGAGTGACCGAAAAACCAGTTACGGGAGGTAGAAAAAACAGTTGCGGGAGACAGAGATTTTCGTCGGATGAACGAAAATTTCTGTCTCCCGCAACCGTTTCGCCCTCCAGCCTTCGGCTCTGCGACGCCCTGCGCCACCCCCATCGGTGCTTGCATTTTCAATCAGATATGCCACCCACACACCAGGGCAGCCCCACGCACCATGCACAAATGCCCGAGGTGGACAATCTGTTGCTGATATTGCATAAATAGCGCATATATATGCGTTTTGTGACAAAATGATATATTAAAAGCAAGTTTATGCGCACTTTTGTGCGGCAGAATATCCATTATTTCGTAATTTTGCAGCATGTAACAAACGCATTATCAGCATTTTATATCAAGAGTTACAATCACCAGGATAACAAACTACACAAAAACAATAATTCAATTCATTACATGAAGAAAATCTTATTCGTGTGCCTTGCCGGGGCAGCACTTGCCGTGCCGGTATGTGCACAAACGCAGACTGCCAAGCCTACGTACAAGACCTTCAAGTACGAGGACGGCGCCATCATGAACGCCATGTCCGACAACGGCCAGTGGGGCGCCTTCAGCGCACAGGCCGAGGACGGCGCGTCAACCACCGTGTACAGCATTGGTGCACGTCTGGTAAACCTTGGCACCACCGCGAGCCTGTCGCTCACCGACGGGCTGCTGGCCGACACTGTAAAGTCGAGTGCCGCACTCGATGTGACCAACGACGGCAACATGGTGGTGGGTGCGCTCAACAGCAAGCCAGCCTATTACACGGTAGACAGCAAGGCGTGGCACTTTGTAAAGTACAACGGCTTGGGTGGCACCATCAGTTCGGTCACCCCCGACGGCCGCTATGCCGTGGGCACCGTTTACCCCAGCGACAATGAGTACGAAGAAAAGCCCGCCCTGTGGAACCTTGCCACCGGCGACACCATTGCCACTGCCAATCTGCCACAAAAGGACATGGCGCACGTCAACATGGGCCAGAACCGCTTTGTAAGCATCTCGGCCGATGGCAAAACCGTGCTCGGCTGCATGTCATTCTCATACCTGCCCTCGGGCGAAAACCCCGGCGGCTGCTTCTACTATGTGTACAACGTAGACAAGCAGAGCTACAAGGTGATAGGCTTTACCGAGAGCGACACCGAGGACTGGACACCCAAGGCCAACAACCTGCTCTTCATATCGGGCGCACTGCTCAGCAACAATGGCAAGTATGTGACCGGTTCGGCCTACTATTTGGACAAGAACAGCAGCGGCTCCGCCGCCGGAGCCGCCGACGAGTTTACCTGCCCCTTTAAGTACGATGTAGAGAAGGACGAGTTCACTTTCTACAGCGACACCTACAGCCAGGCCTACGCCGGCTATGCCGTTGACAACGGTGGCGAGGTGTATGCCGCAGGTCCCGACGGCAATCCCTACCGCGACTTTGGTGTGCGTTCGGGCAACTACTGGGTAAACTTTACCCAGGGTCTGAAGCAGCACTACAACTTCGACGTGTTGAAGAAACTGGGCTTTGACAACTCGGGCACCCCCGTGGCCATCAGCGACGACTCACGCACCATCGGCGTGCTTGCCGGTTCGGCCGACAGCTATGTCATCACCCTGCCCGAACCCTTCTCCAACATTGCCGCCACCACCAACCTGCTGAGCGCATACACAGCCAGCCCGGCTGCCGGCAGCACCTTTGCCAAGCTCACCACCATGAAGCTCACCTTTACGCGCACCGTGCAGACACTCATGCAGGCCAGCAAGATTGAGGTGCACGACATTGTGGACGGAGGCACTACCGTGGCCAAGGCTTTCGGTTTCCAGGCCGATGCCGCCGATCCTTACAGCGTAAACATAAGTTTCCGCAACGCCAACCTGGCCAACGATGGCATGCCCTACGAAATTGTAATTCCTGCCAAGGCCATCAGCATCAAGGGCGACGCCACACGCTACAACGACGAGATACGCATCACCTATAACGGCCGCGCCAATGTGCCGCTCGAGGTAATGACCACATCGCCCAAGGAGGGCAGCGCACTGGGCAAGATTGATGCCTCGACCAGCCCCGTGACATTCAATTTCGATGCCGAGGTAAAGCTTGCCGGCGACTCTCCCCGCGCACAGCTCTACCAAAAGGGCCTCAATACCCCCGTGGCCAGCTTGCTGCTCGGTGCCGACGGCTCAAAGCTCTACGCTTATCCCGCCACCCAGCAGAACCTGCTCAAGGACGTTGACTACCAGATTGTGCTGCCCGCCGGCGTGGTGACCGACATCACCGGCAATGCGGCATCGGCCAACAAGGCCGACACCCTCAATCTGCGTGGTGCCTACGAGCGCGAAATATCATACGACAGCAACATACTCTACAGCGAGAACTTTGACAACGGTGTGGGCAACGTGATGCTTTACGACGGCGACACCAACACCCCCGATGCCGAAAGCAAGGGCTTCAACTTCAACGCAGCAGGCAACGCCTATGCGTGGGTGCCCGTGCGCGACGACAACGGCACCACTGGCTATTCGGCAGCATCAACCTCGCTCTACACCCCCGAGGGCACGAGCGACGACTGGTTGGTAACACCGCAAATTAACGTGATGGACAAGCTCTGCACCCTCACCTTCAAGAGCCAGAGCTACCGCAAGGCAGCCCACGACAGCCTCAAGGTGGTGGTGTGGCCCTGCGACAACATCTACTCAGCCCTCAACGACGAAATAGTGGATCGCATGAAGCGCGAGGGCACCGTGGTATACTTTGAGCGCGAGTCGGCCGGCAAGAGCGAGGCCAAACTCAACGGCGACTGGAAGGAGAACACCATCAGCCTTGAACAGTTTGCCGGCAAAAATGTGTACATAGCCTTTGTCAACCAAAACGAGGCCCAGAGCTTTGTGTTCATCGATGACGTACAGGTAACACACGACCTGCCCTTCTTTGCAGCCTTCGACACCGAAGATGCCGTAGTGGGCAAGACTTCAGCCAAAATCAAGGGCAGCATTGTCATTAACGACAGTACAACCTACAACACCCTGCACCTCACCCTCAAGGACGGCCAGGGCAAGGTGGTGGACGAGATAGACGAAACCGGGCTCAGCCTGGCCAAGGGCGACAAGCACGCCTTCAGCTTTGCCAAGGCACTGCCCCTCACCATCGGTACTGTCAACCGTTACAGCGTCGACTTCAAACTGGGCGACAAGGAGAACACCGTGAGCAAGAGCATCAGCAACCTGAGCTTTGAACCCGTCAAGCGTGTCACCCTCGAGGAGTTTACCGGCATGGGCTGCACCAACTGCCCGCTCGGCATACTTGGCATTGACAATTTGCACAAGACCTATGGCGACTTGTTCATTCCCATGGCCCTGCACTGCTACACGGGCGACCAGTTGGGCGCTGGCGTAACAAGCTATGCTGCCTACCTCAACCTTACCGCAGCGCCCTCGGGCTGCATTCAGCGTGGCGAAATCACTTATCCCATCACACAGGACAAGACCACGGGCAAGTACAGCTTTACGCCCAGCGACAACACCACCTACGATGTGACATGGCAGAGCGAGGTGCAGAAGCAGCTTGCCACACCGGCCCCGGCCGAGGTAACTGCCACTTGCGAACTGGCTGCCAACGGCAAGAGCCTCAAGGTGCCCGTGAGCGTGAAGTATGCGCTCAACGCCACCGACCTCAACCTCAAGGTGTTTGCCGCAGTGCTCGAAGATGGCCTTGTGGGCTATCAGTCAAACGGCTTCTCGTCAGTGTCCGACCCCGTAATAGGTGAGTGGGGTGCAGGCGGCAAGTATGGCATGGCCACCGTTACGCCTTACACCTTCGACCACGTGGTGCGCGGTTTCTATGGCGAAACCTTCACCGGCACACCCGAGTTGCTGCCCGCCACCATCGAGGCTGGCAAGCCTTGTGTCACCACCCTCACCATACCTGTGCCCGATGTAGTGGAGAACCCCGCTGCCACCAGCGTGGTGGTGATGCTCTTCGACGGCAATACCGACAAGCTTATCAACGCCTACCATGCCAAGCAGGGTGAAACTCCCGACGGCATAGACGATGTGCTGAACGACAACACTACGGCTGCTGTAAGCGTGACGGCTGCTGCAGGCCGCGTGGTAGTGACCACGGCACTCGATGCACGTGTGCAGGTGTACACCATCGACGGCCGTATGGCCGCCCAGGCTGCCGGCAAGGGTGTCATCACCCTCACGCCTGCTGCCACGGGCATGGCCATTGTGCGTGTGAGCACCGCCAATGGCGTAGTGACCAAAAAAGTTATACTTTAACCATATAGTTAGCGGGGCGGCACAAGCGCACTATTGCTTGTGTTGCCCCGCTAACGGCTAATACAGCATATTTGGTTGACGGGTTGACGGGTTAACGGGTAAGTTAGTCAAGCACGTTTGTAGTTAAGCGAGGCTGCTGAAAAATACCCCGCGAGACGAAGCTGCTGAAAAATGCCCCGACGCGGGACGCGTCGCCCCCATTAGTGCTTGCGTTTCTTCAACCATCAAACACTAACACCAAGCGCTACCACTAAGAGCTATCACCAAGCGCTACCACTAAACGCTAGCTCTAATGGGGGCAACGCGTCCCGCGTCGGGCATTTTCAGCAGCCTCCAAGCACGTTTGTTGCCCAGGGCAAACTGTCGCCCCGTCAACTAATTCTGCCAATGCGTAATGCATACATTATTATTAACTTTAATATTTCAACCGTATGGGTAAAATCTACTCAACCATGGCACATGCCCTGACCAGGGTGTTTGCCTTGTGCCTGCTCCTTGTGGCAGGCATGTCGGCTGCACAGGCTGCCGACACTGTAGAGTATGGTGCGCTCGAACTGAACAAGGCTTACGAACTCAAGGCCTCAAACACTTCGACCGGCCACTACACTGCTACTGCCGACGGCATTCTGACCGTCACCAGTTCGGGCACGGGGAATTTCATTCCCTACAGCGACGCGGCGTGTCAGACCCCAATATCGTACACGAACATTCAGGAGAGTCTGCCGGTGTTCCACTACTACTACAACCTCAACGTGGTAGCCGGCCAGACAGTGTACTTCATGTACGATGGTCTCAACACCGTGACCTCAACCCTCACTTTCAACACAGAGAGCTCACTTGAGCGCACTACCACCGTGCCCGAAGAGGGCAGTACCGTGATGTGTACAACCACATCGCAGTGCTCGTTTGGTTTCAGCAATCAGGTAAGCTGCTCAAAGGTAGAAATCGTGGCCGGCTCGGTGAGCAAGCCCATCGACTTCAATATTAACAGCAACAGAGTGTTCTTCAGTTTGAAGGAGCCTGTGTACGCACTCATGGCCAACGGCACACTCAAGGAGGGTGACACCTTCAGCGTGCGTCTGTCGGGCCTTTGCATCGACGGCAACGAAAGTGTGAAGTACGGCACAGACGGTGTGCTCACTGCCAGCTTTAAGTGCGGTGCCAAGCCCGTGGCCCTGGTGTCGAAGAGCAACTTCAGCACCGACCACGCCTTCCGCTCGTTCTGGACCAAGGGCGATGCTGACGGCATTGTAACACTCACCTTCGATGGCGACATTGTGGTGGCTGACGGCAAGGTGACGCTCAACTATGGCGACACCAGCTCGGGCTCTGAGGCCAGCGCACGCTACACCGAGGTGCCCCCGTTCAGCGTAGAGGGTAACAAACTCGTGATTGACCTTACCGACAAGGAACGCACCCCGCAGACCATGCTCGGCATTACTACCGTGTACGACAGAATGCTGCTCACCGTGAGCAGCGTGTGCGACAAGAAAGGCAACCCTGTGTATACCGCCAGCTCGGGCTCGCGCGGCACATTTACGTGCAGCATGCCTTATAGCGTTGAGACAGTCAACGTACAAACCCAAATCACGCCCGAGAGCGGCAGCCGTTTGGGCGACACCAAGCAGATTGAGGTGTATGCCACCGACTACAAGAAGTTCAGCTTTAGCGGTGTGCGCTTTACCTACACCGACACCGATGGCAGCACCAAGGTGGCCACAGTGGCCAAGGAGGCTTGCACCGAGACTGCCGACACCGACATTGATGGTGCCTACACCCTTTCGGTGCCTGTGCCCGCCGAGGTGAGCGGCAAGCAGAATGTGTACATGAGCCTGATTGACCTCAAGGCCGCTGATGGCAAGGACTACAGCGCGCTCTTCTCGGCCAAGTACAATGGCTTTGCCGTGCTCGACATGACTTATCAGGCATCGGCTGAGGCTGCACCGGTAAGTTTGAAGGGGGCCTCGCTTGGCGTATTTGTGGCTGATGCCCCTGTTGTGATTACTACTAATTATGACAACGTGACCGGCAACGACAGCATTTCGTATGTAACCTATGATGTGTTCGACCTTAACGCTGCTGAGGGCGACGAGGCATACGTGGTGACTAAAACGCACATCGAAAATCACACCGACGCTGGCTGGGAAGGCCAGGTGGTGGGTGTAGGCAACACCAAGCTCTATTTGGGCCACACCTACCGCGTGGTGGTGACTGGCTACCAGCAGATAGGCAAGAATTTCAACCCCTACCGCGACATTGTGGTGGGCACCGATACGCTCTACTTCACTGGCTCTGAGCCCGACTATGTGTACAGCGACATCACGCTCGACAGCTTTACACCGGCCGACAGCACCATCAGCAGTGCCGACAACTTTAAGCTTACGCTCAACTACAGCGGTCTTGTAAAGATTAAGCAGGACGAGACGGGTATAGCCGGTGGCATGTCGCGCAACTTCATACCTTTCACCGCTTACGAGGCTGTTGAGGCCGACAGCGAGGGATACTCTAACCAGTGGGTGCTCAGCATCGACCCCACAACGGCTGCTGGCATTGAGGACCGCTTTGTAACCATCAACGTGGTGGCCGAGGACCAGAACGGCCAGCGTGTGCGTGGCAACAGCGGATTGCGCGAGAACACTCTGCGCGCCATCGAGTTTACGCTCGACTATAATGGTGCCGAACTCACCGTATTGCCCGTACAGGGTGTTACTGAGGACCTTGACTCGCTTTATCAGTTTGACGTGACTGCCCCCGATGTGATAGGGCTTGGCAGCATTGACATTGCCGAGGCTCACGTGTTCGACATGCTCAACACCGTTGATGTGCCGGTAGTATCGGCCACCTATGTATATGACGACCCCGAGGTGCAGGAGATTGCTGACTACATCAACAATGCCTCTTATGAGGAGGCTGTTGCAAAGTATGGCCAGGAGGCTACCGACAAGGCTTATTTTGCCACTTCCAACACCATGCGCCTCACGCTCGAGGAGCCTATCAAGGCGGAGGGCGGCTACACGCTCGTCATTCCTGCAGGCTACTTTACTTCGGGCGAGCAGTTTGATGGCGTGGTGTCAAAGTCTTACGAGGGCTTCTTCACGGTAAAGGGTGAGGACGTACCTGTTGAGGTGAACTACACTACCGACCCCGTGAACGGCAGCACAGTAGCCAGCCTTGGCGATGTGACCATCGACTTTGTTGATTATGAAACGGACGGCGTAGGTACTGGCTCAGGCATGATTACCATCAAGAAGAATGGTGAGCAGATTGCCCGCGTTGACGCTTTGGCCGATGATGTCAACTTGGGCAAATTTACTATTCCGGTAAATCAGACTGAGAAGGGTATATACACTATCGAAATCCCCGAGGGCTACTTCCTCGACCCCGAGGGCAACAATATTCCTGCCATAACGCTTGAATATGGTATTGGCATGGCTACTGGCATCAACAATGCCAAGACTGAGGCCAAGGCTGGTGCCACTTACACGTTGAGTGGTGTGCGCGTGAGCGGCAAGCTCCCCGCAGGTCTCTACATCAAGGGTGGCAAGAAGGTTGTTGTGAAGTAAGCCGCTTGCGATGATGCCGTGCTTGGCATCATTTGAAATATAAACATTCCCCAACTGCGCGTAACTGTGCGGTTGGGGAATGTTGTGCTAATGGGGTGGCGCAGTGCTTGCTGATGTGGCAATGTGCTACCTCTAAGTGCAAGTTCTAAACGCAAGCACTAAGCGCTACCTCTAAGCGCTACCTCTAAGCGCTACCTCTAAACGCTACCTCTAATGGGGGCGACGCGTCTCGCGTCGGGAAAATAAGGCAAAGGCTCACAGACAAGCGTGTAATTAGCTGTCTGTGAGCCTTTATTCAGTGTGTGAACATTGCATTTTTTCCGACGCGAGACGCGTCGCCCCCATTAGTGCTTGCGTTTGGTGGTAGCGTTTGATGCTTGCGTTTGGCGCTTGTAGAGGTAGCGTTTGGTGCATTGGGGAGCAGCATTTATGTAATGTGCCAATATGATAATGGGCTGACGTCGGAGCGTTACTACTTACAACGCTACGGCGTCAGCCCTTATGTTCATTTTGAAAACTTGTGTCCTTGTGTTCTCCGCGTTAAGCGGCTAACACTGCTTACTTGCGAATGGCGTGCCACAGCTCGCGCACCCAAAGCACCAGCGACGAGCCAATGATGATGATGACCCAGTCGATGGGCTTGAGTCCCGTTACGTTGAAGAACTGCTGTATGCCCGGTATCTCGACCATGATAACCTGTCCTACCAAGATGATGAGTGCAATGACGAGCAAGCCCTTGCAGCCCTTGAAGTGCAGTGCGCTGCGACCGGTGTGGAAGGCGCGTGCGTTGAACAGATAGAAGAAGTGCGTCATGACGAAGATGGTGAAGAGCAAGGTGAGCTCGTAGGGTGTGACGTGGCCCTTGGCACTCAACTGCAGATTCCACAAGTCGGTGAGCTGTGTGATGTCGGCATGCTGGAAGATGTAGAGCAGGGCGAGCAGCATGACAAAGAAGAAGCCACCTACGCCCACAATCTCGCCAAGCATTTCGCGGTTGAGAATGAAAGCCTTGCGGTCGCGCGGCTTTTCAAGCATTACGCTCTCCGACGGTGGCAGCGAGGCCAGTGCCATGGCTGCAAAGGTGTCCATGATGAGGTTTATCCACAACATTTGTGTGACCGTAAGCGGCGACTCTGTGCCCATAAAGGCACCGCACAGCACGAGCAGACAGGCAGTTACGTTGACTGTAAGCTGGAAGAGCAAGAAGCGCTGAATGTTTTGGTAGAGCGAGCGTCCCCACATCACAGCCTTGCCTATTGACGAGAACGAGTTGTCGATGATAGTGATGTCGCTGGCCTCCTTGGCCACGCTTGTGCCGTCGCCCATCGACAGACCCACATGGGCCGCCTTGAGCGCGGGGGCATCGTTGGTGCCATCGCCCGTTACTGCTACCACCTGACCCTTGCGTTGAAGGGTTTCAACCAGTCGCTTCTTGTCCATAGGACGTGCGCGGGCAATAATCTTGAGGTCGTTGATGCGTGCCTCGAGCTCCTGGTCGCTGAGTGCGGCAAACTCGGGGCCGGTGATGATGTGGCTGTCGTTGTCGGTGTCCTGCCACAGTCCGATTTGGCGGCCAATCTCCTTGGCAGTGCCCGGGGTGTCGCCCGTTACAATCTTGATGCTGATGCCAGCGTTGATACACTCCTTGACGGCGGCGGGCACATCGCTGCGCACGGGGTCGGCAATGGCTGCGGCAGCCACAAAGCGGAGTGAGGCACAGGCCACTTTGCCGTCCTTGATGGGCTCTTCGCCCTCGGCCACTTCGGCCCAGGCAAAGCCCAGTGTGCGCATGGCGCGGTTCTGCCAGCTGAGCAGTTGTGCGTTAAGCTCGTCAAGCTTTACTTCGGCCGTGTGGCACAGTGCATACACAATTTCGGGTGCGCCCTTGACGTAGAGCATGCGCTTGCCCGGCACGGCGGCCGACTGCACCACAGTGGCCATGTATTTGCGTTCGGTGCTGAAGGGCAGTTCCTCTACCACCTTGGCCCCTTCGCGCAGGGTGCGGTAGTCGGTGCCTTGGTCGTTGAGCCACAGCAGCAGCGCGCCCTCGGTAGGGTTGCCCAGCACATTGGGTTTGCTCTTGTTGCTGAAGTCGAGTTCGGCAGTAGAGTTGGTGGCAATGCCCTCGGCTATCATGGCCTCGGCAGCCTGTCCGTAAACCTTGAACTCGTCTACGTGCATTTGGTTCTGTGTGAGTGTGCCCGTCTTGTCGGTGCAGATGACGGTGGTGGCACCCATCGTTTCGCAAGCGTGCATCTTGCGCACCAGGTTGTTGGTCTTGAGCATACGGCGCATGCTGTATGCCAGGCTCAGTGTGACAGCCATTGGCAGGCCTTCGGGCACGGCCACCACAATGAGTGTGACGGCTATCATGCAGGTTTGCAGCAAGTAGGCTATAAAGGCGGCAATGCCTGCGCTGGTGGTGAACAGCTCCATGCCCGGCACATTGGTACCGTTAATTTCGAGTCCGCCCACGAAGCACATGATAACGCGGCCCACCACAATGAGGGCTGCTATGCCGTAGCTCACCTTGGTAATGAGGTCGCCCAGTCCGTCGAGCTGCTCGTTGAGCGGTGTCTTCACGCTCGAGTCAATTTGTACCGCCTCGAACACCTTGCCCTGTTCGGTGTGGTCGCCTACGGCAGTGACCTGCATCAAGCCGTGGCCCTCCATCACCTTGGTGCCCTTCAGCACATGGTTGGTGGCAAAGGTGGCGTTGGTGTCGAAGTCCTTTTCGTCGGTGCTTTTGCGGCAGAGCGGTTCGCCGGTGAGGGTCGACTCGTCGACGGCCAGCGATACGGCTGTGATAAGGTCGCCGTCGGCCGGCACCTCCTCGCCCGTGTTGATTACTACCACGTCGCCCACCACCACATCGCGGCGTGCAATGTGTGTGGCGTTGCCATCGCGTATGACCTCAACCATTTCGTCGTCGTTCACCTGGTTGAGAATGGTGAACTCCTTGTCGGCCTGCAGTTCAAAGTAGAAGGCAAGTCCCGTGGCCAGGAATATGGCTACGAAAATGCCCACCGGCTCGAAGAATACCTCGGCCCCTTCGCCCAGACCAAAGCGCTCGTACAACGAAATGCCGATGCTCAGCGCGCCGGCTATCATGAGTATGATGATGAGCGGGTCGGTGAATTTCTCGAGGAATTGTTTCCAGAGTGGTTCCTTTTCGGGTGGTGTGAGCACATTGGCGCCATGCTTGGCGCGGCTTTCGGCCACCTGTTGCGGGGTGAGTCCCGTGATGTGTTGTTGTGTCATGTTGCTTGTTATAAGGTTTTTGTTATATCACGTTTGTGCTGCAAATATACATGATAAAAGGGTTTGTCTCGCCCCAAGTTGCAATGTTTTGGTCGTAATTGGCGCAAAATGGCCGTTTGGGTTGCCATGTTGCGGTGGCGCACAACGCAAAAACGGCACCACTTGCGTGTAGCAAGCAGTGCCGTGTAATGTCTTTATGTATGTAACAGTAACAACTTAGAAGTTGTAGAGGATACCAAAGTTGAGGTTGTTGCCTGAGAAGTTGAAGCCGAAGCCGTCTTCGCCGTATGAGCAGAGGTTATCGTCAGCTTCTTGGTAGCCGAGGAAGCCCATGTGAGCAATGAAGTCAACGTTCTTGGCCAAAGAAACCTTTACACCGGGCTGAACGCCTACGCGCCAACCTACCTGAGCGTCGCTATCATAGTCGTGGCCCATTATTTCACCCTTAACCTTGTAAGTGTTGATGCCGAAGCCCATGTCGAGGAAGAGCTTAACGGGACCGAACTTTACAAAGCTCCAACGAGCGTACGGGTCAACCTCAAAGCTGTTAACCTTTTTCTTTGCGATTGTTTCGCCGTCATATTTGCCCGTGCCATAGTAGTCATGGTTGAAGCCAATGCCGATACCGAGGTCCCACTTGTCTGAGAGGTTGTAACCAATCTCGGGTTTGATATTGAAATTAGTGTGGTTGTCGTCAGCATTGCGCCAGAAACCTACTTCACCACCTACGTAAACCTGTGCGCTGGCTGCCAATGAAGCGGCAGCGAGAGCTACTGTTAAGAATACCTTTTTCATTGTAGTGTCAATTTTAATAGTTACGGCCACGGTAGCATTTCGTGTGGCGTTTTTGCGCCGCGTGTTGCACCGTTGCCAACTGATTGTTGGCGCAAATGTACGACCTTTTGGTATACGTTGCACGTTTTTTGCAGAAAAATATGGCGTCAGGGGTGATTTGGAACAAATATTTGGGGTTTTTGGATAAGTGAAAGCGGTTTGAAAGGAGTTGAAAGAGTGTAAACGGGCGTTTCCCCGTTCGGTGTTGCGCTGTATGCTTGCGCCAGCGTGGCGGCATATTTGTGCAGAATGTGCTATCTTTGCACCAGTGGCGTGCTGTGTGTGCAGTGCGCCCCCTCACCCTCTAACCCCCTCACCCATTAACCCTCTAACCCCCTAACCCCCTCTTCACATGTACGCCCAGATACTTCTGCCCCTTGCTGTCGGGACCACCTTTACTTACACCGTGCCGCCTGAGTTGGCCGCACGGGTAAAGCCCGGTGTGCGTGTGGTGGTGCAGTTTGGCGCACGCCGCTACTACACGGGCATAGTGACGGCCTTGAGCAACACGCCCCCCGAGGGTGCGGGCCAGCTCAAGGCTGTGAGCGATGTGGCCGACAATAACCCCGTGGTGCTGCCCGCACAACTCAAGCTGTGGCAGTGGATAAGCAGTTATTATATGTGTACGCAGGGCGAGGTGATGAAGGCGGCGCTGCCGTCGGGGCTGAAACTTGAGAGCGAGACCACACTGCTGCGCAACGACGACTATGTGCCGTCGGCCGAGGAGCCCCTCACGCCCATAGAGGCCGACATCTGCCGCGTGCTAAGTGCCGACAAGGGCTACAACATATTGGCCATAGAGAAAGCTCTTGGGCAGCGCGCCCTGATGCGCCCCATAAGGCACCTGATGCAACTGGGTGCTGTGGTGGTGCGCGAAAGCATGACACATAGTTTCAAACCGCGCACCGAGGCTTATGTGCGTCTGGCCCCCGCACTGTTTACAGAGGTGGCACTCCACCTCACGCTCGACGCCTTGCAGCGCGCCCCGGCCCAGCATGCCCTGTTTGTGAACTATCTCGACATGGCCGGCGTGACGGCGGCTGTAAAGTTGGGCAACGCCCAGATGCTCAAGCCCGTGACACGTCACGACCTGTGCCAAACGCCCAATGCCGCCACAGCCCTTGCCGCACTCAAAAAGCGTGGCGTGCTCGAGGTGTATGCCGTCGAAACCAGCCGCTTGCGCCCCTCTGTGGCCGAGCGGGCAGGGCAGGACGCCCCCATGCTCGACAAACCGTTGAGCACCGAGCAGCAGCGTGCCCACGACGAGATAGTGGCGGTCTTCGCCACCAAGGAGGTGTGCCTGCTGCATGGTGTGACATCGAGCGGCAAAACCGAGGTGTATACCCAGTTGATAAAGGAGACACTGGCGCGTGGCGAACAGGTGCTGTACCTTGTGCCCGAAATAGCGCTCACCACCCAGCTCACCTCGCGCCTTGAACGTGTGTTTGGCACACAGATGGGCGTGTATCACTCCAAGTTTCCCGACGCCGAGCGTGTGGAGATGTGGCAGCGCCAGCTCACCCCCGAGGCTTTCCCCTTGGTGGTAGGTGTGCGCTCGTCGCTGTTTCTGCCTTTCAGGCGGTTGGGCCTTGTCATTGTAGACGAGGAGCACGAAACGAGCTACAAGCAGCAGGACCCCGCCCCCCGTTACCATGCCCGCGACACGGCCATTGTCATGGCGCACCAACTTGGAGCCAAGGTGCTGCTCGGCACGGCCACACCAGCCATCGAAACCTACCACAATGCTCTGAGTGGCAAGTACGGACTGGTGCGCATGGCCCACCGCTATGGGGGCGTGGAGTTGCCCGAAATAGTGGTGGAGGACGTGAAGGAGTTGCGGCGCAAGCGCCTGATGAAGTCACCCTTCAGCCCGCGGCTTGCCACCGAGGTGCGCAAGGCCATTGAGGGTGGGGGACAGGCCATACTCTTTCAGAACCGTCGCGGCTATGCCCCCGTGCTCGAGTGCAAGGCTTGTGGCTGGACACCCCGTTGCACACGCTGCGACGTGAGCCTTACCTACCACCAGCGCTTGGGCAAACTGGTGTGCCACTATTGCGGGGCGCAGTACAGTGTGCCCACCCAGTGTCCGGCCTGCGGCGGCACTGAGATGCGCGACATGGGCTATGGCACGGAGAAGATAGAAGATGAGGCCGCCAAGGCTTTTCCCGATGCACGCATGGAGCGCATGGATCTCGACACCACACGCTCGCGCACAGCCTATGAGCGCATTATACACCGCTTTGCCTCGGGCGACACCAATCTGCTCATTGGCACACAGATGGTGACCAAGGGCCTTGACTTTGACCGCGTGCAGGTGGTGGGTGTGCTCAATGCCGACCAAATGCTGGGGCAGCCCGACTTCCGTGCCTACGAGCGTGCCTACCAAATGATGAGCCAGGTGGCGGGACGTGCCGGCCGCCGTGGCCGCCGCGGACTGGTGGTGGTGCAGACCAAGCAGGCCGACAACCCCATCATCGACTATGTGAGGCGTTCCGACTACGAGGCCATGTACCGCCAGCAGCTGGCCGAGCGCCAGGCTTTTGGCTATCCGCCCTTCAGCCGCATCATAAGCATATACCTCAAACACCGCAATGACGCGGTGGTAGACCACGCGGCACGCCACCTTGCAGCCCTGCTGCGCCCCCACTTTGCCGACGGCATGTTGGGCCCCGACCGCCCGGTGGTGGCGCGTGTGCAGATGCAGTATATACGCAAAATAATGCTCAAGGTGCCGCTGCAATTCACCCCCACGAGCGTGCGGCGCACCCTGCTGGCAGCCCGCGATGTGGTGCACGGTTTCGATGTGTACAAGAGCGTGACCATATATTTCGACGTGGAGTAATGCCTCCTCACCCCGCGTACCCCGCGTGCCTGTGGCGTGTGCATTATTGTGCAGTGACACATACTCCTACACGCAAAAAAGTACTACCTTTGCACCCATATCTTACCCGTTGGCGGAATTATTGGTTAACGGGCTTACAAGTTGACAGGTTAACAGGTAGGTACGCCATACACTACGTAAGGCTGGCAAGAGGCTTAAAAAGCCCGGCAAACATACCCGTCACCCCGTCAGCTTGTCAACTCGCTTGCTAATTCCGCCAACGCGTATATATTTTATATAAAAGCAACAACATACTCTACAATGGGTCTTATAGAATTCAACAAACTCCCTATCAATACGCTCGTAGGAGCAGATTGGAAAACCTTTAAGGAACTTACTGCCGGCCGCGAGGTCGATGCCCCCTGGCGTGGCAAATATCGCCTGACCAAGGCCGTGTGCCGCTTGCTCTCGGTGCTCGCCCCCGTGCAGGAACGTCGCTATCAAAAGCTCTTGGCCAACGAACCGCTCAAGCACGACCCCGTGTTTATACTCGGCCACTGGCGCTCGGGCACTACCTTTGTGCACAATGTGCTCTCGTGCGACAAGCGCTTTGGCTATTGCACCACCTATCAAACAGTGTTCCCGCACCTGATGATGTTCGGCCAGCCTTTCTTTAAGAAGAACATGTCGTGGCTCATGCCCGACAAGCGCCCGACCGACAACATGGAGCTGGCCGTCGACCTGCCGCAAGAGGAGGAGTTTGCCATTTCTAACATGTGCCCCTACACCTTCTACAACTTCTGGTTCTTCCCCAAGTACATGCAGGAGTATTGCGACAAGTACCTTATATTTAAGGACATCACCCCGGCCGAACTGAATGTGTGGGAGGAGACTTTCCGCAAGCTTATCAAGATTTCGCTGTGGAACACAGGCGGCGAGCAGTTCCTTTCGAAGAACCCGCCCCACACGGGCCGTGTAAAGGAGCTGGTAAAGATGTTCCCCAACGCCAAGTTCATCTACCTCATGCGCAATCCCTACACGGTGTTTGAGAGCACACGCTCATTCTTTACCAACACCATTCAGCCGCTCAAACTTGAGGAGTTCAGCAACGAGGCTATTGAGCAGAACATACTCACCACCTACCGCAAGCTGCACGACCAGTATGAGGCCGACAAGCACCTCATTCCCGAGGGCAACCTCATCGAGGTGAAGTTCGAGGACTTTGAGGCCGATGCCCTTGGCATGACCGAAGAGATATACCGCACACTCTCGCTCCCTGGTTGGGACAACGCCAAAACGGCCATAGCCCAGTATGTGGGTTCGAAGAAGGGGTATAAAAAGAACAAGTACCAATACGCCGACCGCACACGCCAGCTTGTGGAGGACAACTGGGGCGATGTGCTCGACCAGTGGGGATACAGAATTTGATGCGAAGCTCGCTGATGTGCAGATGATATGTGCATTATTGAACTTCCAGATTTAGCAAGGACGGGCTGAAAGCCCAATGGAGCACATAGCCCAGGGCAAGCGAAGCGACACCCTGG
>ERZ1034901.290-NODE-290-length-41518-cov-14.678967_pt1 | contig 41518 bp, 46 predicted proteins | sample MGYA00520628_ERZ1034901 | MGnify/ENA primary metagenome ERZ1034901 (study PRJEB33766, sample SAMN09781783) | gut metagenome | biome: gut microbiome | host: Homo sapiens | place: Madagascar | study: EMG produced TPA metagenomics assembly of the PRJNA485056 data...
CGAAAAAGCCCTGCTGTGAACCAGCAGGGCTTTAGTATCCTGGGGTGGGAGATGGCCCCCGTCAGTACTTGAACTTACTGTGGTTTACATCTTTCTGTTGATCCTGGCTACTTTTCGGGCTGCTTTTCACCAGGGCCCTGCACTATCCTGCACTCCCATTATACGGCCAACCGCTTCGCCTCCCAGTGCTTGTAGCAGTCAAGGTCTTTGACTGCAAAGCCGAGTTTGGCCAGAGAGTCTTCCACAAAACAAAGGTTGAAGTCCATGATGGCCTCGGCGAACTTCGGCGCGAGCGGGGATTCCGTCTGCTTCAGGAAGTTGTAGAAGAGTTTCAGATCGTCCCGGAAGAGATACCGCCAGCAGTAAACAAAGGTGCGCTGCTTTTCGAGGAAGTCTTCGCTGACCCGGTACATCTTCCTCCCTTCCGGAATATTGAGCGGGGTGAGGTTCGGCTTCCCGCTCTTTGGCAGTGCCCTGGGTTCCTGCTTCGGGGCGGCAGCCGTCTTTGCTTCCGGCACCTTCAGGTCGACGGCGTCGATGAACTTCAGGCATTCGGCGAACTGACAACGCGGCAGTTCGGTATAGCGCGGAATCTGAAACCGCACCTTGATCGCACGGTAGATCGTCTGGTAGTTCGCACTGGAGGTCTTCGCCCGGCGTGCGACGGCCTGCTGAATCTGTAGCTGTTCTGCGGGCGTGATCGTGGTCGGGGCTTCGAGCTCGTGCTTCATGCGTTCGAATTCATCGTAGAAAGCGCACTTGAATTCGAGTGCCTTCGCACCAGTGAAGCCCATGGCGAGGATGCAGAAGCCTTTCTGATCCATCCAGTAGCCAGTTACAGTGCGCTTTGCTCCGGAGCCGATTTCGACCTCTTCGGACCATTGCGCAAAATTGCGCGATGCTAGAAGTTCAGGCTTTTTAGCGATGATGGAGTCAATTGCGCGGACTGCGTCACTATGCTTTTTCGAGAAGTATTCGGCGACGATGCGACTGGACGTGACGGGACGACCTTCGATGACCTTGAAGGCGTTTTGGAAAATAATTTGACTCATAAGAGTGTCCTCTACTGGTTTTGAAGACCCTCTCAGATACCCCGCCAAGGATATCTGAAAGGCGTTCTCTGGTTGGCGGACCGGTGTAGAGGAACCGGCGGGTTGAAACCTCCTACTTCGTTCAATAGAACGGCAGAACGGCAAAGCCGTCTGAACGACATGGCACAAGGCCGAGGTCGACATTTCGGAGAACCCCCAAAGAACGCCTATCGGATATCCTGGGTAGGATATAAAAAATCCGCGATGACGTAAGTCATTGCGGAGCCAGACGCTCCTCTACACTAACGGGCCGCCAAGCCCGCGTCGGCCATTGCGACCGACACAGGAAGCATACCCGAAACAGAAGCGAGTAGTCAAAAAGCCCCGACAGGGAGCCGGGGGCTGCGACCATTTTCGTGGCGTCACGAAAATGGCTAGCCTTGCGGTATTCCTCTTTTGTCATGCTCGATTCCTATGTCATGCGGCATCTTCAGGCTCTTTTTTTGCCCGGTTTCAGTTTGTTCTGCGGCGGAGTTCTGCATATAGCCGAGCCCTTCAACGTAGCGGCGGATGTCTTCCCGTTTCCAGAAAAGCTTGGCGGAAAATCCTTCAACCGGTTTCGGGAAGCGGGTCTTGTCCGAGTACCGGCGGCGCTTGAACGTCGTGACGGAAATTCCCATGAAGGCGGCTGCGGCCGCTTGGTCCATCAGAAGTGTTGTGTTATCCATGGCGGTGGCTCCAGTCAATGTTGTCGTTCTCTTGTTCAATTGCTCTTTTCAGTTGTTCATCTGTGTAGGCGTAACTTCCGTCTTTGCCCCGTGTCAGGTGTCTCATCGCGAAGAACTCCATGACGATTCGTGTCGGCGAGCATTCGAAGCTTTCGCGAATATATGGGCCAGCGATTGCAACTCCTGCCCTGACTGCCTTGAGTTCATCCCCTTTGAAAACGAACCGCGGGTTGTCAGGGTTCATGTCGCAGGCGCGGTCGGCGCAGGCTTTGATTGCGTCTCCGGCTGCGTTGATGACGGGCGTGCATTCCTTTACCTCGTCCTTATCAAGCCAGTCTCTGGTGACAAGTCCCATGGTGCAAAGATTCAAAACGTCCCTGACGCAGGTCATGTCGTCCATCGTCGCTTCGCCTGTCGGGAATTTCAGCTCGGTGATGAGCTCAAAGTCCTGAAAGACGGCCTGCAGATGCTCGATGTCAGAGAGCTTCCAGCAGTTGAAGCGGACGGGCTTCGGGCGGTATTTCTTCCTCGGTCTTTTGTTGTTGGCCATTTTGTTTGCTTCTCTTCCCCGGTGTGGGATGATTGAGGTGTTCTTGCCGGAACATTCGTCAACCATCCCACGGAGGAAGCCATGTTGGAAGAACTGAGCGCAACTGCGTCTCTCGTCTCCCTTGTGTTTAAGGCTGTCAAACGTTTAAAAAAGGAACCTTCTATGCAGCTCTCCGCTTCTTTTGCCGGTCGCCGTGGTGATCGTGTCGAGCTTTCTCTGATTCTTTCTGCGGAACAGGAAACTCTAGTTGAGTCCGTGAGCGTCGATGACTGCGGCCTCGTTGATGATGACGGCCGCGTTGTCGACGCCCTGACAAAACCGATTGTTCTGCATGCCGTCGGCACCGTTGTCCGGGTGGTTGATCTCGGCTACAAGCGCCGGGAAATCAAGGCCGCTCCGGTCGAACTGAAGCTGACGGCCGTGCTCAGAAAAGAGCTCAGAATCATCACGGTTCGCGTTCAAACCGACAAAGGTGAAGCGGTTGCGCGGTCAGCGATTTGATTTCTCTTTCGCTTCTTTCACGGTTCCAGAACTTCCGGCTCGTCCGGATTGAGATCCGGGAGCGGTTCTTTGGGCGCGGCCGTCGGAGCTTCCGGAGCAGGCGCCGGGGCGGGTTCTTCCTCTTCCGGAAGAATCTCGATGCCTACGCCCTTCTCGGTAGCGATCCCGTCGATCACGTCGGACGCGGTGACGGCTTCGCCGCGGTCGGTCTTCTCGTCAACTTCTACGGCGCGCTGCGCTTCGATGCTGACGGGGAGGAGCTTGAACAACCGGCGGATCACAGTCTTTTTCGCCATTTCGGCCCAGTGAGTAGCCCACGGGCCTTTTGTGCCAGCCTTCGACTGACTGCGCACGGCTTCGATTTCAGCGCGGCTCATCACGTCAAACTGGAAGCCGCCGCCGACAAGACGGGCCACGGCGTAGACGTGGGTCACGGGGCCTCGGTCGGCCATAGCTGCAGGGACGTGCCGGCAGTCCTCGTGCAGGCCGAATTCGTAGTGGAACTCGTCGGCCTCGTGCACGCAGTGAGCGGAGATCGAAACGATCTGTCCGGAACGGCGGGCGAGGTCGATCATTCCGCGGTAGCCGATAATCAGCTGCGCATTCGGACGGCCGTCGGAAGCCTTGCCATTCCCAAAAGGGAGAAGGTAGCAGTGCCCCAGGGCGGAACCGGGTTCGAGACCCAACTGAGCGCACTGCAACACGCACCCGTAGAACGACGTCGGGGAACAATTGAGAAGCGCCGGCGTCTTGCGGCATTCGCTCATGACGATACGCGTCAGGCGTTCCGGGGTGAGGGACTTCGGCAGGGCTAAGGCCATTTGCTTCTGAAACGCTTTGCCGGTCACCACGTCCAGCAGGGAGCCTTCTTTCGTGGCCTTGACGGCGACGGCCTTCTTAGCCGCGTTGGGGTTAACTTTTTCGAGAAGAGTGTCGGTAGTGGACATTTTCTGTTTCCTTTCAATTAGTAAACACGGAGGATTCGGGACGGCTCAGAACGTCCTGCGTACTGAGCCCACAATTCAGGGTCATCGGCCTTCAGCTGCTTGGCGTTGAACATCGCACGGGACTGAGACTTGAAGGTGGCTGCTTTCTCGCCACCGATGAGGATTCCTTCGTTTTCGCCGATGAAGCCTGCAATCTTGGTAGCGACGGCCTCCATCTGATCTTTGATGCTGGTGGCCTTGTCCTTTAGCTGGCGGTATTCGCCGATAGCAATGGCGACTTCCGGAGTGGCTTCGACCATGGGGCCGACTTCACGGCGGTACAGGTGCCGGATGTCGTCCAGGTCTTTCGGTTCCGGCGCCTTGCCGCCGAGGACGTTGTCGAACCAAAAAGCCCGCAGCGTGGAAACGATGGCGTTGATGGCGTCTTCGTTTCGGTCGACCTTGTACATACGGAAGTCGTTTCCTCCGATGAGGACAGCCACGTAGCAGACGTGAACCCCGGTGAGTCGCATATACCACTGAACCTGCGTTTCGTAGTAAAGCGGAATCTCGTGTTCGGTGACGACTTTCCCGGCTTTGATCTCGTCTTCTTGGGATTCGCCCCAGAGGCCGGACGCGTAGGCGGATGCGGTCTTGCATTCCAGGATGGCGTCCGTCGTGATGAGCGGTTCGCCTTCCTTCGGATCCTTCGCCGGCCGCACGTTTTTCTGAATCTCCGGCATGACGACGGCGCGGTCGATGTTGGCCCGCATCCAGTCGCCTTCACCGTCTACGAACGTGTAGCCCACGCGCTGAACCTTCATGCCGGTGCGTTTCTGAAATTCCTTGGCGACGATGTCTTCCAGGATGGTGCCGAAGTGCATGGAATCCGTGGCCGGCTGTGGTTCGCCTTCGCCGCGTTTGTCCTGCCACAGTTCGACCGGCGTGCGCCACGGGGAAAGCCCCAGGGCTGCAGCCACGTCAGAGCCGCCGATACCCTTGGTGCGCTGTTGCAGCCACTCTTCGCGGGCGAGTCCGGTGATGGGGATGAGTCTTGTCATTTTTTTTACCTATGCCGCTTCGCGGCTGTCTTCGTTGATTGTGGTGGGGGGGGGTCATGTGGTCTCCTCGTCGAGGTTGAGTTCGTCCATCAGGCGGGAGAACTCGTCTTCTGTTAAGGCGTAGGAGTTCGATACTTCTCTGCGGCTGGTGTCCATCACTGAGACGGTATGCAGCTCGGTGTAGACGAAGTAGCTTTGGCTGCCGCCCTCAAACACCATCACGCGTTCAAGCGGGTTGACGTTGAGCGGCTTCCAGGCGTTGGCGTCTCGAATCAAATCTTCGTTGTGGTTGCTGAGATCAATCATTTCTTACTCCGGTAAGGCAGGGCGCGGACAGAAGCGGTCTGTCGGCTGGTGCGCCCTTTGATCTGCGTCCCGCGTGTAAGGACAAAAATCACGCACAGAATTCATGGGACGCAGATCAAAAGGCACGAAAAAACCCGCAGGCCAAAAGCTTGCGGGTATGAAAAAGCCGCCCGGAGGCGGCTACTGCTTACGCTTTGTAAGCGGTACTATGTAATCGTATTGATTTTGCTGAAAAAATCTAATTATGTAGAATTCTACGTAATTAGATACAGAGTTCTGAGCATTTGCGGCAATTGTTCTTTGTCAAACACCAGCGACTTGTCCACGAAGTATGAAGAACGCTCATATTCGGCACGACCTACCTTTGATTGGCTTTCGATGACGGCAATAACCCGATCTTTTCGTTGCTGACTGCGTAACTGTACGCTCAGTAGTTCTGCTTCCAGAAGACGGGACTTGTCTGCGGCAGCAACGATATAAATCGGAGCGAAGGAGGCACGGCTTAGAAAGTAGTCAACTGTTATTTCGTGCGAATCAGGCACAACATACTTCTCCTGTACTTCTTCTTTCTGCATCACGGAGAAGATTGCTTCCCGCAGTTCATCCTTGAATGCGCTGGCAACCTTTTGCGGGCGCAGGACAACGGTTGAATAGAGAGAAACGGAACATTGAGCCACCCTCAGAATCTGCACTGGCAGGTCGTCTGCCTGTGCAACAGAGAAGATTTCTCCTTCATCGTTGACTTGGATGCCGAACAGTGCCGCCTGCTCTGAGATAAAGTAATTGGCGGCGCTTCCCTCAAAGTCGAAGCCGGCTGTTGAGGCAAACCAATCGGCGTTTCCTCCGTCGGATATTTGGTAGCGATTACCCGGCAGAGGGCGGACACGAATAACTGCATGGTCGTTGGTACCAACGTATGCCAGCGGGGTCTCTACGAGAGAGACTCCGCTTTCGACGTTATTACGTACTTTAAAAAGCTGGCAGATGTTGATATTCATGGCTAAAACAACGATCCTTGGACGAACCGTTTCCCGCTAATGGTAATGCCGGCTGCTTGACAAAACAACTCAATCAGTTTGCATACGCCTTCAAAGATCTGCCTTTGCTGATGCACGCATCATGCCATCAAGTCTGCAGAGTTCGACCAGTGCTTTATTCTCAAGATGCCCAAAGTTTTTCCAGGGAGAGTCATCACCAGTCAAAGGGAGGGGAGGCAAGACAAATGGAGTTGGGCTCATTTGCGTAAATTAAAATGAATTTCAGTGGAGACAAACTCATTATTGACAATCAAAAGGCGGCCCCGATAGAAACAAAGCTATTTGTTTCTATTAAGGACGCTGATGGTGTGAACAACTACGTCAACCCGCTCAGTCTTTCCTAAAAAAGACCCACATCAGCCCTCGGTTTCAAGGGTTGATGTTGGCCTTTTCACATGGTCCCGGGTTGTTACGTCCCGGCGCGGCTCCCCGTGGGCCGGCCATGCTTAGCGCTTGCAGGTGCGCTGCGCGGTTGTTCCGTTTGGTCGGGGCACCACTCCCGGCTCAGGGTACAGAGTACTTTCAACTCCTTTGCGCACGCCTTCAGTGACGCTCGCTGCAGAACAGTTCAGAACCGTTCTTTTGTTTGCCCCATCCCACCGCCCAGGCCGTTAAAAGGAATCGGCGAAAAGGGGCAAACAGAAGAACGATTTGTTCTTCTTGCCGGGCTAGTACCCCGGCAATGAAAGCAACACATACCCGAGGATGACGAAGCCCGAGGCTGCCAGGACGTTTTCGATGAACTGCTTCATGCCAGCACCCACTGAAGAAAGACGATGAGGGCGGTCACGGCGGCAATGGCAATCAGCACTCTTGCCTGTGACCAAAAACGATCCTCGGCAATATCGGCCAGAAGTCCCATCCGGAATGCGTAGTCGAGTGTCATTTGGTGTCCTGTGATTCAGTTGTTTTTGGTGTATGAAGATTACACCACAAAAGCAACTATTTGGCAACCAAATAAGAAACCTAGAAAGTGTATTAAATGATGTATATTTGACGAATGTCAAAACGCAAGGCAACAAAAAACCGCCCGAAGGCGGTTGGAAAATAGATGGGTTGTTAGTTCTTGAAGGCTTTATCTGCAGGTATTTGAGCCAAGCGGCCCGATTCTTTGGCAATTTTCTTTTCGTCTGATTTAACTCTTCGCTCAAGTTTTTGGATATCTTCTTCTGCAGGAAGATTTTCCGGCTTAATTCCTCTTTGCCCAAGCATTTCCCGAACGCTTTTGTTGTTTTGAACGTGTTCGGCAGTGATAGGCGCTTCCCCTCGCAGATCTAACTGGGTGACATTGTGGTTAGTCATCTCCGTAGCCAGGTTTTTTGCTGCAATAGTTAAGGTTGGCAAAAAGTCGGCAAGTGGGCGGGACTTTGAAATGCCCAATTTTGCTTTCATTGCCAAGGTGGTGTTGCCGCCAAACAAAGCGCAATCGCCTCTTGAGCGAATCCTGCCAAAGCCTTTGTCGTCCACCCCTCGTTCGTAGATGTTGCGAGATAGAGTTTTTTCTGACTCACGCAAACGCTCCCGAGCCTCAAGTCGCGCGTGCAGTCGCATTCGGTCTTCAATAAGTTCTTGTTTCCTCGTTTGCACCGCGAAATAGCTTTGGGCAAAGGCTATTTCTTGTTTTCTGGGGTCGCCGTTTTGCGCGATGAGATAGCAGGCATAACGAGTGAGCATAAAGTCGGCGACTTCTCTCTGAGAACCGCTTCCAAGGGGAACCATTTTCGTGACGCCACGAAAATGGTCGTCAGGGTTGAATCCTGTTGATTTGCAAGAGGTTATAGCTTTTCCGATCACGCTGATGAAATTCTCCCAACGAGAATATCCGAGCAGTGGCTGAATGTCTCTGGCAAACCAAAACTCTATGTCTTCGTGTTCGGGTACGTGCTGGATGATGCAGTCAAAAGATTCTTTAAGTGATGGCAAATTGTCAGTCATAACAGGTCCTTGTCTTGAAATCTTTCAGGGGTTACAGGCGACGATACCGCCAGTATGTTCAACCATTACCGAAACCTCTTTCTGCACTCAACCACCACGCCGCAAAGCTGCAACTGCAGCTCTTGGGACGATAGCGTCGGGTACAAAGGGTTCAACGGTCGCAGTTCAAATGTTTCACGGCCGTACTTATCGAATCCTGTGACGGCGTACTGCTTCATCGTGGCTTCATTCATGCAGCCGTTGTCGATTCTCGCAACGACATAGTCGCCTGGCCTGGGGGACAAGTCTGGGTTCACAATCACTGTTTCGCCTTCATGAAACACGGGTTCCATTGACGAGCCTTTGATCGTCAGGGCGTAAGCATTGTCCGGCACGTCGTCGCCCACATCGATCCATTCATCGTACGAGTTGTCGCCACTATCGGTGGGCAGGCCGGCCTGAACGAACGAAAGCACGGGGATTTTTTTCGAACGAGAAATCTTGGTGCCGGTGAGTTCATGCGGTTCATCCAGGAATCCCTTTCCGAGATTCAGCTTTTCTTCAATGTACCTGGCGATACGCGGGCCGAATGACTTTTTGCCGGCAAGCATATCGTTGATCTGCTGCGGTGAACGTTCAAGCGCCCGAGCCAATTCGGCTGCTGTCCCGTACTGCTCACGAACCTTCTCAAAGTTCTCAAGCCGAATTTTCGGTAGGTCAATCATGGTGTTCTCCGGTCAATTTTGACCATTATCTGCCAAATACACCATAAAAATGCACCGACGGTTGCAACGCAAACACATTTATAGTGTATCATACAGTTTATATTCATCAACCTGTACGGTGTTTAAATGAACGAAACCGCGAAGTCCTTTTTCCGCTCTCTCACTGCAGAGGAAAAAGATGCCGTAGCAGCCAAGTGCGGAATTAACAGGCGGTATCTGAACAACCTTATCTATGGCGATAAGCGTCATCCGGGCGTCAAGCTGGCGGCGAAGATCGAACGAGCCACTTCCTGCCGCGTCACCAGGGAGCAGTTACGTCCCGATGTTGACTGGAAGCTTTTGAGCGGCATTTTGTGAAGGTGCTGCTATGGCTCGATATAGAAAAATCGACCCGCGTATATGGAACGATGAAAAGTTCGCTTCGCTTTCACATGAGGCACAGCGCGCTTTCTTTTTCATCCTGACGCATCCGAGCATGACGAGTCTGGGAGCTTTCCGCATCTCAGCTGCCGGTATGGCGCAGGAGCTCGGACTGACTGAGAAAGGGTTTCAGGAACCCTTTCATGAACTCTTGTCAAAGGGCATCGTGAGGTATGACGAAAAGTCCTTTCTGGTCTTCGCTCCGAACTTCCTGAAATACAACCCGCCGGAGAATCCGAACGTCATTAAAGGTTGGGCTGTTGCCCTTGATTATCTGCCGGAGTGCGGCTTAAAGCACGAAGTTTTACTGAAGGCAAAACAGTGCGCATCCAATACTGATAAGGGTTTAAAGGCTTTTGTTGATGCTTTCGGAGATATTTGCCATATCGCTCCGAAAGGGTTTCAGGAACCCTTCCCGAAGGGTATGCCAATACAAGAACAAGAGCAAGAACAAGAGCAAGAACAAGAAATAAAGGTTGGGGGCGCTTTTAGCGAAAAAGTCGCTGACGCTCCCGAACCTCCTCCTTCGGATTTTTGTGACGAGATTCCCGAGAAACTGTTCCCGGAGGACTGGGGCGCTCTTGAGCCTTTGCCTCCGCCGGAGACGAAACCGGCGAAAAAGGAAAAGCGCGGAACGCGTCTGGACGTTCAAACGCTTCCGGACGAGTGGGGAGCCTTTGTCAAGGAAAGGGCACCTGACCTCGATCCTGATCTTGTTTTCGAAGAGTTCAAGAACTACTGGGTATCTCAGCCGGGGCAGAAGGGCGTGAAGCTCGACTGGTTTGCAACTTTCCGGAACAACGTTATCTCGATGCCCGACGGAAAGCGCCGGGCCCTGAGCAGAAAGCACACATCGTTTGAACACGTCAACTACCACGAAGGAATCAACCCCGATGGAAGTTTTTAAGTCAAAGAACGGCACCTTCTACAAGGTGCTTGAGTGGGCCGAGTGCCCGAAGCACGGCCGGTACGTCTCGCGGATCGCCGAGTGGCGGTGCAAAAACGAGTTCGGTTCGCCGTGGTCATGCGTCTGTCAGGCCTGCAGGGATGAAGCTGAAGCGAACCGGATGTTCAGCCAGGCTGCCATCCCTCCGCGCTTTCAGGGCAAGACGATCGAGAGCTTTCAGGCTGGGACCGAAAAAGCTGCAGAGGTTAAGCAGTTTTTTGCCGACTATGCGGCGAACCTACCTGAGTGCATACGGGACGGGCGTTCGGTCATCCTGACAGGGCGCTGCGGGACTGGAAAGACACATCTGGCCTGCGCCCTGGCGCTTGACGCCAAGGCGATGGGGTTCACGGCTCTTTTCACCTCTGTGGCAAAGATCGTCCGGAACATCCGGGAGTCCTGGGGAAGCGCATCGGGCGCTTCTGAGCGTCAGATCATCGACCGTTATGCCGGCGTTGATCTGCTCATCATCGACGAGGTGGGCGTGCAGAACAACACTGACAACGAGAGAAATCTCCTTTTCAGCGTTCTTAACGAACGCTACGAGCAGATCAAGCCCACGATCCTTATCAGCAACCTGAAGCTCTCGGAGATCAAGGCAGTCATCGGTGAGCGCGCTTTTGACCGTATCCGGGAAAACGGCGGCCGGGCTTTTGTTTTCGACTGGGAAAGCTGGAGGCCGGACTCCAAGGCTGCGGAACCGGTTCGGTATAACCCGCTTGCCCGCCTGCACATTGAGGCATTCCCGGACGATGCAGAGCATCCGGAGGTGAAGGTCAGACCGGTTACAGACTACAGGTCCGAACTGGAGAAGTCGGATGCGCCTTAACGAGATCAGCCCGGCGGCACGTAAGTGCGTCCGGTGGATGCGGGCCCACAGCGGTATCTCACGGACCCGCCAAGACATCGAGAAGCAGTCACGAACAAGCGTCCCGGCCGTTACGGAGGCGCTTGGTTACCTTTCGGACAACAGGCAGCTTTACACGAGCTTTGACGCGCGGCCGGAGATGTCCAACGGCATTCCAAATCTGAACTCTATAACGCTCTACTACCGCTTCACGGAAGACTTCGAGGCCTTCGACCGCTCTGTCCGGGCCGAAAGGGACAAGATTTATCCGCCGGAGAAGCGGACGAGAAAATGATTTTTAATGAGGAGTGAAACCAATGGCAAAAATGACGGCCGCAATGGCCGAAAAAATCAACCGGGCTCACAAGCTCGGTTACGGCATCGGCCGCAGCGGTGAGGCACCGTCACGGTATCAGGCCGACATCAACGCCATGAATCCCCAGGAGAAGAAGTACTTTCAGCTCGGGCTGATTGAGGGGCAGATCGAGCGGAAAGAGGAGCTGGCAGTGGTTCACAAAGGTTCACCCAGGGCGGGGGTGTCGGCATGAGCATTTACCTCAACATTGAACTGCCGTACCCGAACCGGATTTTGTTCCCAAATGGCCGCGCTCACTGGCGGGCCCGGGCCAAGTCGGCCAAGGCCTACAGGGCGGCCGGATTCTTTTACACGTCCCATGCGATCGGGAGGGGCCCTAAGCCCAAGATTCCGGAGGAAGGGAAGGTCGTCGTTCGGCTTACGTTCTATCCGCCGGACCGTCGGAGCCGGGATGAGGACAACCAACTCGCGGCCATGAAGTCCGCCCTGGACGGCGTGGCTGACGCATTAGGGATCAACGACAAGAAGTTTCACATTCTCGAGCCGATCTTCAAGGAAGAAGTCGTCAGAGGCGGGAAAGTGGTTGTGACCTTGGATTTTCTTCCACGAACAAGCAAAAAGGCGGCATAGTGGGTTCTAAGCAGCTTGACGTCGGCTCTTTCGTCGTGACTCCGAGCGGGAGAGCCGGCGTCATTGTTGCCTTCACTTACGGCTCCCGGGGCGATCTCCCCAGGGCAGCCGTCCGATACATGAACCGGATTAACGACGAGGTGTGCCTGCAGCCGAAACTGCTGCGGCCGTACGATGATGCCGACAAGAAAAAGCAAAAGGCCAAAGAAGAAGCCGGCTAAGCTGTCGGCAAAACAAAAGCGATTTGTTGAGGAATACGCCGTAGACTGCAACGCTTCTGCCGCGGCAAGACGTGCCGGCTATTCCCAGAAGACGGCCAAGGAGACGGGGTACAGGCTTTTGAGGCAGCCGCACATTGCCAACGCCGTTCAGGAAAAGATGAAGCAGGCGGCGGCACGGGCCGAGCTCTCGGCTGACTTTGTCCGGCAGTTCTGGAAAAAGGCCATTCAGACCTGCGCCCAAGAGGTTGAGGCGCGGACTGCCGACGGGCTGCCGGTGTTGGACCGGGACGGCGAGCAGGTTTACAAGAACCTCGATGCGGCCACGCTCAGAAACCTCCTGGCGGATGTGGCCAAGCATCTGAGGATGTTCGAGAAGGATGACGCAGCCAAAGACGAGGACGACGGCACGGGCGTCATGAAGGTCCCGGGCGTGGCCTCCAAGGAAGACTGGAATGGGCAGTGAACCGCGCGTCATCTGGCAGCCCTTGCCGGGTTCCCAGACGAACTTTCTTTCCTGCCCGTTCTTTGAGGTGCTTCTCGAGGGAAACCGCGGCGGCGGCAAGACTGACGCTTTGCTCATGGACTTTGCTCAGCTTGTCGGGGCCGGATACGGCGAAGAATGGAGGGGCGTTATCTTTCGTCAGACCTATCCGGAACTCCGCGACCTTGAGACAAAAAGCCTCAAGTGGTTTCGACGCATCTTTCCGAACGCCAAGTACAACGTCACCAAGCACGAGTGGCACTGGCCGACCGGTGAGGCCCTGTTGTTCCGCAATGGGCAGACGGCCGACGATTATTGGAACTACCACGGCCATGCCTATCCGTTCCTCGGGTTCGAAGAGCTTACGAACTGGCGGGATCCGGGCTTTTACGAGGCCATGCTCTCCACGTGCCGCTCATCTGTTCCCGGCATCCCGCACTTTGTCCGGGCTACAACCAACCCGTACGGTAAGGGGCACACCTGGGTAAAGGAGCGCTTCGAGATTGGTAAGCGTAAGCCCTGTGAGGCGTGGGGCGAGCCCGGCCGCGAGCGCGTCTACATCCATTCTCAGCTCACTGAGAACACGATTCTCATGGCCTCCGACCCTGACTACATCAAGACGCTTGAGTCGCTCAAAGACCCTGCGCGCAAGAAGGCCTGGCTTTACGGTGACTGGGACATCAACATCGGGACGTTCTTTGCCGAGGTGTGGGACGAACGTACGTGTGTTGTCGACCCGTTCCCGATCCCTTCGAGCTGGAAGGTGTGGAAGTCGATGGACTGGGGCTATTCCAAGCCCTACGCGGTACTGTGGCTGGCTTTGTCCGAAGACGGTGTTTTCTACGTGTGGCGCGAGCTTTACGGCATTGACGCCGATATGCCGAACGTCGGCAGCAAGGAATCGGCTGTCGATGTGGCCAAGAAGATCAAGGCCATCGAAAAGCATGATTCGCGCCTGGGGTACGAGTACCGGATGAATCTTGCCGACCCGGCTATTTTCTCGAACACCGGGGCCGAGCGCAGTATCGGCCGCATTTTCCGGGATGAGGGTATCAAGTGGCTTCCCGCTTGGAACGCCCGCGGCAGCCGTGTGAACGGCTGGCAGGAAATCGTGCGCCTGCTCGCGGAGGGACGGCTCAAGTTCTTCCGCTCCTGCAAAAACTGCATCCGGACGATCCCGGCCATGCCGCCGGACGATTACAACCCTGAAGACGTCGATACCACGTGCGAAGACCATGCGGGCGACGCCCTGCGCTACGGGATCATGCGCCGTCGCCGTAATCCGAACAAGGACGATATCCGGGATGAGCGCACAGAGTCGGATGCGGAAATCACGGACGACGGCATCACCTTCGAGGTTGACTTCGGCAGGACTTGAAAGAAATCTTGCCCGGCCTTCGCTTTTTCGGGTTACAACCGCTACACCATTGAGACAACCTGCGCATACACATGGAAGAAGACCTCATTGCCGCTCAGCCTGGGACAGTGCCGGATATGCAGACGCCGGACTCCATCCTCATCATTGAGCCGGAAAAAATCCAAGACGCTCCCCAAGAGCCCGATAAGCTTGCCCGCCAGTGGCAGAAGCGCATTGACGCCGCCAAGAAGCACTGGAAGTGGTTTTATGACCGCTGCCGGTACAACCGCAAGCTGACGGCCAACTTCAATACGGAGAAAAAGGCTGATGATCCGGACTTCATGCCGTTTCGCATCAACCTCATCGAGTCCACGATCCGCGGCATCATGCCGAATCTCTACGCCCGTAATCCGGAAATTTCCATCCGGTGCCGGCGCCGTGCTGATGAGGCCAATGCCGAACTCACAAAGTTCTGTGACACGCTGCAGGAAGTGCTTAACGCTTACCTCGAACGGGCGGAACTTAAAGCCCGCGGCAAGAGCGTTGTACGCGCGGCCCTCACGAACTCCTACGGCGTGCTGAAGGTGAGCTTTCAGCGGGACCTTTCCACGGATACGATCATACGGAACCGCCTGCAGGACGCCCAGGACAACCTGGCCCGCATTGACGGCCTGGCTTCTGAGCTGGCTGACGATGATCTGCAGGGGCATGAACAACTCGAAGCCAAGCGCCAGGAGCTTCTGGAGACAATCTCCGGCTATCAGCAGGACCCGGAGCCGCAGACGATTACCGGCCTTGTGATCGACCGGGTGCCGACTGATCAGCTCATCATCGATCCGATGATCTGCGATTTCTCGGACTACCCGCAGGCCGACTGGATGTGCCAGTGTGTGCCGATGAGCCGGGAGTACGTTGAGGACACGTACAAGATCAAGGTTGACGGCGCTGCCGTTTACACCGAATCGGCAGGAGAAGCGCTCGACCGAAAAGAACTCGCGCCGACGGGCTCGGCCACGGACAATGTCAGGCCGGACGATCAGGTGATGGTTTTTGAAATTTGGGACCGGCGCAGCCAGCGCGTCTACACGATGTGCGACGGCTGCCAGTACTTCCTGCGTGAACCGGACTCGCCACAGAAGGTGGGGAGCCGGTGGTTCCCGTTCTTCCTGCTGCCGTTCGATCAGGTTGTCGATACGTTTGTTGCGCCTTCGCTTGTAGACCTGATGGAAGGCCTGCAGGAGGAGCACAACAAGACCCGTGACACCCAGATGCTGCATAAGGACTTCTGTAAGCCCGGCTACATTGCCAGCGCAGACGTTGATGAAAAGAGCATCACGCGGTTTGCTCAGGCAGAGCTCGGCGAGATCACGATCCTCAAAAACACCGAAGGGCAGGACCTGCGCTCGCTGATTCAGCCGAAGCAGTATCCTCCGCTCGACCAAGCGCTTTACGACACTACGGCTATCCGCCAGGATATTGAGCAAGTGACCGGCATGCAGGATGCCATGCGGTCCACGGTTGTGCAGCCGAAGACCGCTACAGAAGCGCAGATCATGCAGCAGGGACTGTCCGGCCGTGTGGCCGCGTTTCGTGATGCCGTTGAGGATTTCCTGCAGGAAGTGGCCTTTTATTCGGCTCAAGTGCTTTTGCAGGAGCTTGACGTCAAGGACGTCGAGGACATCATGGGCAAGGCTCAGCCTGACTTCGATCCCGTGACGCTGCAGATTGTTCCGGTGGAGCAGCCGTTTGTGTGGTATCAGCTCTCGGCCACAGAACTCTCCCGCCTTATCCGTCTCAAGATTGAGGCCGGCTCCACGGGAGCACCAAACAAGTTGCAGGAGCAGGAGAACTGGGGGAAGGTGGTGCCGACCATCATGCAGGCCGTGCAGGCCCTGTATCAGCTCGGTTCACAAGGGCTTGATACGACGCCCTTTGAAACCGTTATTTCTGAGACATGTCGACGATTTGATGAGCGCATCGACCCGAAGGCGTTTATCCCCGACCTACAGCCGCAGCTTGCTCAGCAGGCTGCATTACAGCAGGCGGCCGCCCAAGCGCAGGAGCAAGGGGCAGCACAGCCGGCCGCGGCTCAACCGAGTTTGATTCAACCAACCTAAAGAGGGAAAACCATGGAAACTGACGACAAGAATCTGCCTGCAACGGAAGAGGATCAGGAGCCCGATACGGCGCCGGCCTCTGAGGCAGAAGAGAATCCGTCCGGGCAGGATGCGCCCGAAAAGGGTGCGCAGGAACCTGCAGATGATGCCGGTGCGCACATTGCCGAGGCCATGAAGAAGATCGGCGTTGAGACTGAAGGCGAGGACGAGCCAAAGAAGGAAGAAAAGCCGCAGCCGCAGAACGACGGGGCTGACAAGCCCGCAGCCGCGGCACAGCCGGCTGCTGAGCCGGAAACTCAGGCGGCGCCTCAGAACCCGGCCGCAAAACTCTCGCCCGAGCAGGAAGAGGCTGAGCTCATCCGGGCGATCCCGTCCGATCGCGGCCGTACCCGCATCAGCCAGCTCTTGAGCCAGGGCCGCCAGGCGCGCTCAAGCCTTGCTGCCGTACAGCGTCTCGTCTCTGATTCCGGACTTGACCAGGAGTCTCTTACCTCGCTTCTGACGATCGCCAAAAACGTCAGCAGCAAAGACCCGCAGGCGCTCGAGGAAGGGCTCAGACAGCTCGAGGCCGTACGCGCCAACCTGTACCGGCAGGTGGGGCGTGAAGCGCCGGGCGTTGACCTTGTAGCCCGTTACTCAGATCTGCAGAAGCGCGTCACCGAGATGGGGATGCGCCGCGAGGACGCCTTAGAGATCGCCAAGGCCCGGCAGATCGAAGAGCAACGCAAGGCCTACGCTCAGCAAGAGGCGCGGATGCAGCAGGAGCGGGCGGCTTTTGAGGGGAAGATTCAACGCTTTCAGCAGCAGACCGTTGCGGCTTTTCAGGCCCGTCAGAACGATCCGCAGTTTGAGGCCAAAATCGAGATCCTTAAGGGGCATTTCACGCCTGAGAAAATCCAGGAGTTCGTGCGCTCGATCCCGCCTGAGCAGTGGATGGATTCGATTCTCTACCTGTACGACAACGCCAATCCTGTTGTCCGTAAGCCCAATAACTTCATCGCCGGACGGCCGTCCCGTAATGCCGGCGTGAAGGCCGGTGTGACGGCTCCCGGCACTCCCGATGGCATTGCGGCCCGTATTGCCCAGATGGGCCTTTAAAGAAATCTTGCCATTTCACTTGAAATGTGTTGTTAAATGTGCAGTGCGCGGCGGAGGACCGTTGCGCCTGCACTAAATTTATCGCTGTCAGTAAGGGGTCGCGTCTTACAGCACCGACGCAGCATCAGGAAAAATCCGCAGCAGCGGGGGTCGCGTCCGCAGCCTGGTGTTACGTGAACAAGTCTCGTGGTGGTGTGCTCGGGAGTGCGTGTGGTTTTTGTTTATCCATAACGCTTAGGAAAAGACACCATGCCTATTTCTTCTGACGATCTTGCGGCATTGTCCCGCACATCTTTGGACGACTACCTGAAGAACACGCCTGTTGATCAGGTCACTCAGGATCAGCCCTTCATCAACCGCCTTCTGCAGGGTAAGAAGCCCTTCGGCGGTGCCAAGCAGTACATCAAGGAAAACATCCGGAAGTCTCACGATTCCAACTTCAAGTGGGCGTACGGCGAGGAAAAGATCACGTTCAAGAAGCGTGATACCGTCGAACAGACCGAGTTCCCCTGGCGTCGTTGCGTGGACTCCATCTACCGCTCCGACGACGAACTTTTCTCCAACGGTATCCGCGTTGTGCGCGGTGACAGTGGGAAGGTGCGCCTGGAAAAGAACGAAAAGGTCCAGCTCATCGATCAGCTCAACGAGGATCAACTCACGCTGCGCACGGGCTTTTTCGAGCAGCTCAACCTGCACTGCCTGCGCGACGGCACTTCAAGCCCGGACGCGATTGTCGGTCTGGACGGCATCGTCACTCTCACCCCGACCACCGGCACTCTTGGCAACATCGACCGCGCCACGGCAAAGTACTGGCGCAATACGGCCGTCACGGCCATTGCCCCGGCAGGCCTCGTTGACAAGATGGAATACGCCTGGCGTCAGTGCGTGCGCTACGCCGGCGGTCAGGCCCCGGACTTCATCCTCGCGGGCGCCGACTTCATTGATGCTTACCGCAAGTGTCTGACGCTCACCCAAAACGTTGACGCCGGCCGCGTGAAGCGCCTCGACGCCTCCACCGGCGAAGGTAATAAGACCGGGCTCTTCTTCAAGGGCAAGGAAATCATCTGGGATCCGACTTTCGATGTGTTGGACGATTTGGATAAGCCGGAAACCAAGTGGGCCAAGCGCTGTTACTTCCTCAACATGCGCAACATCTCCTGGCGTGAAGACGGTTACGACATCTTCTCTCCGGACGCTCCGCACGACACGCTGTGCCTCTATACGGCCGTGTCTATGCGCTGCGTGCTGAGCTGCAACCGCGCCAACTCTCACGCGGTTTTGGCCCTGGCCTGATGCACTGACGTAACGGGCGCGCCGATTCTCTCCCTCGCGGCGCGCCCGCAGTGCTTTCCCATTCTCTTTCTGTAAGGAACATTCACATGCTTATCAAGACCGTCCGCATTCTCTGCGTCCGCGATTCCAAGACAAAGATTTCCGCCACTGTGGCAGAACACGAACTCCCGATCCTCAAGCTCATCCACGGTGAAGGCAACGTCATTGAGCAGCCGGACGTCGCTACTCGTCCCTGTGAGATTGAGCCCGAAGACGAGGCAGACCGCCTTAGCCAAAAGTACGGCCAGGAAGCGCTTTTCGCCGCTTACGGCCGGCTCGCTGGGCAGAGCCTCAAAAACGCCCTTGCGGCAGCAGAAGTCAAGACAAAGGCAGCAGAACCCAAGAAGGCGGCTAAGACGGGGGCGTAACTATGGCTCAGCCCAGTGCTTACAAACGGCAGCACGATTTCACTAAGGATGAACAGGGCGAGATTTCGACCGGTGAGCTCAACAGTGAACTGGACGGGGCGTCCACTTCAATTAACGAAATCCGCAGAAACCTGGCACTGCTCCAAAAGGATGACGGCAGCCTAAAAAACAAGCTCGTTGGGATGGAGAACCTGACGGACGATGTCGTTGATGAGTTCCGGAAGGCGACGGAGGATTCGGCAAAACAGGCAGCAACCTCTGCCAGTAACGCCGCAACTTCTGCCCAGAGCGCAGCCGGCTCCGAAGAGGCGGCCGCAGGTTCTGCTGAAGCGGCGAAAAAGGATGCTGAGGCGGCAGCGGCAAATGCACTCCAGACATCGAACGACCGTTCGGCCGTGAACCGAATGCTCGAAGATATGCGCCCGGCCATCAACAATGCCGATGACATCGTTATTGTGGCCCGCAATATCAACGGGGTCATTACGGTGGCGGGCGTGGTTGACTCGGTTAACGCTGTAGCGGCCATCAGCGAGGCCGTTGTTGAAGTCCACGAGAACTCGGCCAACATCAAGACTGTGGCGGCCTCCGATACACAAGTTCGTACGGTGTCGCAGAGCATTGCTGACGTCCGGACTGTTGCCGGGGATCTTGAAAGTTCAGCTCCGACCGGCGCCTCGATTTCTTACGGTTCCATTACCGATCCGCTGCAGGAAAGTCAGCAGACTACCGGCGGCACGATCAAGGTAGTGGCCGACAACATCGAATCGGTCCGAAGCGCCAAGGGTAATGCCGATGCGGCTAAGGAGGCGCGGAACGGTGCCGACGAGTCTGCGCGTGAGGCTGCTTCGGCCAGGGATCTGGCAAGGCGCTGGGCTCTTGAGCAAACAACGCCGGTCGAAGGCGGTGCGTATGGCGCTCGCTATTACGCGGAAGCGGCAGACGGTTCGGCTAATGCTGCCGGTGCATCTGCTACAAAAGCGGCTTCTTCTGAGAAGGCGGCCGGGGAATCTAAGTCAGCGGCACAAGTCTCGGCTCTGGATGCGGCTGCGTCCCAAGATGCGGCAGCACGCAGTGCGTCAGCCGCGAATGCTTCGGAAGCATCGGCGGTATCTGCCGCGGGCGATGCCGAGGCCTCGGCCGAAGACGCTGAGCAGTCAGCTACAGCGGCAGAAGAATCCCGTAAGGCTGCAGAGACTGCCAAGACAGAGGCTGAAACATCCGCTTCCAACGTAGATTCATCAGCGCAGAAAGCGGCTGAAAGCGCGCGCCATGCGGCCGGATCGGAAAGCAAAGCGGCCGATTCTCAGAAAGCTGCGGCTGCTTCGCAAAAGGCAGCGGAAACGGCGGCGACTCGTGCAGAAACTGCCAAGGCCGGGGCGGATAAAAGCGCTGAAAGTGCGGCTTCTTCTGCAACAAGCGCAGCGGGATCGGCGCAAGCGGCAGCAACGGCAGGAAGCGCGGCGGCCGGCGCCGCTTCTGCGGCTCAGACGGCTCAGGGTGCGGCAGAGTCCGCAAAGACCGCGGCAGAGACCGCTGCCGGAAAGGCGGGCACATCAGAGACGGCTGCGGCCGAGAGTGCGCGCCATGCGGCAGAATCGGCCAAACAGGCGTCCGCGGGGCAGATTCAGGCCGACTGGAACGAAAAGGACAATACCTCCAAGGCTTTCATTAAGAACAAGCCCGAGGCATTCACACCCTCCAAGCACTCCCACGCAATTGCCGATGTGGAAGGCCTGGGAGAGAAGATCAAAGAGCTCGAAGACAATGCGGCGGGGGCGGACTCCGTCATGCTCGCGCAGCAGGTTGTCGGCTTCTACAACGGGCTTACCGGGAGTGAGCTGGACTACCGCGAGTATGTCGATGCGCCTCCCTCTGAACTGCTTGACTCGCTTTACAGCTTTGGCGCCGGCTATCAGGCAGCGGCCGCTCCGGCTACATAACTTTTCAGGAGATGCCACATGGCAGCACAAATTGATATGGAAACAGTCGGCCGCGATATTCAGACGCGGTTGACGAACGTAGAAAAAGGTAAGGCTGACAGCTCAAAACTTGGGACGCTTGCCGCGCTTAATGAAGTCAATGCGGGACAGCTCGCTCCTCAGATTGCCCTTGGTGCAGTTAATGCCGCTGAGGGCAGCACCCATCGTCAGGTGGGGCAGGCCACAGCTCCAAATGATGAAGCGTTTGCCGGTTACAGGGGCGTAATTGGCCAAATTGTCTTCAACCGCGGCACCAAGGCACTTCATGTTCTTGACGGTACGGAAGGCTCTCTGGGCACGATCTTTCTAGACAGGGATGCGTGTGACAAGCGTTACTTGGGCCTAAAAACAACGGCTGAGGCAGCAAAGAAGGTGCCGTGGACCGGCGTACAGGGGCGTCCTGATCCTGTTGTTAAGGCGGGGAGCCGAGGAGCCCTTGCTGGCTACTCAACATCCGCAGCACTGACGGGGGCTCAGACCGTTGCGAAAGACTCGTCCGACACGATTGCCCTGAAAACGTCCGGAGCGGTAACGCTCACATTTACAGCGGCAACGGCTGCCGAGGCCTGCACCAAGGTGATTGACCTGACCGCCACTGCGGCGACGACATTGACAGTGGCCGGCGCCTCCTGGGCGAACGGCGATGAGGCCCCGACCTGGGGAACCGCCGGCAAACATCTGACGATTGAGGCCCACTTCATCGGCGGCCGCGTCGATCTCTATGTGCTTAACAACAATGAGGAGCAGGCATGAGTACGCATTACATCTACGAGGGAAAAGAGTACGCCACGCTGGCCGAGGTACGCCGGGCCGTCAACAAGAGTTTTCCGAAGAACCCGGACACGGCCATGCTCCTTTTGCTCAACATTAAAACTGTTGAGCGCCCGGATCCGGTGCCGCAGGAACCAACCGAAGAAGAGAAGGCGGCCGCAGCGCTTGAGCAGGCTAAACAGGAAAGAGCTTCTACGGTTGAAAAAATAAAAGTGACGATCGACGGGATGGTTTTTGACGGTGATGAAGTCTCGCAGGGGCGCATGGCACGAACGGTGGCGGCTGCTGTTGCCAAGGGCGTTGATCTCAAAACGACGAAGCGCTTGTGGGTGCTCGCCAACGACACTCCTGCGGAAGTAACGATTGATCAGCTTTCCCGGGCGCTTGAGGCGGCTGGAGACGCCCAAAGCGCCGTGTGGGCGAAGCCTTACGAAGCACAAGCTAAGGCCTGACAAAAGAAAACCGCCTGCAGCGGCCGGCTTCAGGCGGTTGGATATGACATCTAACAAGTCACAAAGGAATTGTATCAATGACTGTAGAAGAAAATGCTATGGAACTCCGTGAAAAGCAGGCCTTTTGGGCCGGTGTTGTGCGCGGCGTCATTGGATCGGCAGTGTTCTTTGCCGGGCTGGTGACGCTTATTTATTACGTTGTACGTTGTTCAGATTGTTAACGTGATGAAGTGAAACTATGTGGCCGTACCTTAAAAATATCCTTATCGCGATTGATCAGCTCATAAATACCGCTTTCCGCGGGCAGCCCGATGAGACGCTTTCGAGCCGCGCCTGGAGGCACTATGCCGACGGCACACGAAAGTGGCCGAAGGTCTTGATCGACACGATTCTCTTCTTCGACAAGAACCATTGCGAAGAGAGCTTTAAAAGTGAACTTGAGCGGCGTCAGTTGCCGCCTTCCATGAGGGAGAAGCAGGATGTTTAACGAACGATTGCTCATGGCGGCGGCCGCACGCCGCAGCCGCAACAAGAACTCAACGATTGGCGTGCCCGGCGAGCTCGGCTTCGGTGTCGGCGCCTTTCCGGGGCCCGCGTCCAAACTTGCGGCCATGGGGCTGCACGAGGCCGAGGCGGGGTTCAGTGATCCGACGAGCGAGCACTACTGCGAGTATGTGCACACCAACGGCTCGGTTATGGTTTTTATCCCGGCTTTCGCTATTCGTATCGGTAACGCGGCCGCTCCGCTTTACTCGAAGTACGGAGCCGACACCATCGAGATCGGTGAGACAAAACTGGCCGGCAAGGACGGCTGGGCCATTCCCCGCGGGTTTTATGACGGCGGCGAGGAACATCCGGGGTTCTTTATTGATAAGTACCTCAACAGCAAAGACGCTGCGAAGAAACAGGCAATTTCGGTAAAGAATGGTGATCCGATTGCTTTATCAACTTCGTATAACAAGTCGAGTGAGCTGCCGAACTGCGTTGGCCAGATTCTTGACGCAATTGAATTGAGCCGCGCCCGAGGCGAGCACTATTCCCTCGTGTCCTGCTATCAGTGGGCCGTGATTTCGCTTATCACGCAGGCTCACGCCCAGGCGGCAGCGGGTACCGAGGCTTGTGCCTGGTACGACGCTTCCGGACAAAAGAACTATCCAAAGGGGAACAACAATAACGGCAGTGACGTCGACGACAATACGATCACATTTACTGCAGCGGGATCAGGCTCTTATACGTATGTCAGAAAAACTGGTTCTGCTGTTCCTTTGGCCAAAACGACTCACAATGGCCAGGTGAGCGGTATTTGCGACGTCAACGGTAATATGTGGCAGCCGGTGTTGGGATGGCATAATCCGACATCAGGGCTCTTTAAAACGGCAAAACTGTCCGTGAAGATGCATGACTTCACAAAAGACAACCGCAACGATAATTCGCTGTTTGATGGCTATACCGTTACTGGAATCACAAACGCTAGCTGGAGTTACTGGAAGTCCCCGGCGTTGTATGCCACTGATGACACCAAGTTTCCCCTTTGTGGTGTCATACCGAAAACACCGACAACTAGTAATACTGGCACGGAAGGTTTTGGTAAGGATGGATTCTATCCGTACGCCGCATCAGACCGCGTTTTGCTCGTTGCCGGCTACTGCTACAGTGGGACCAATGCCGGCTCCTGGTACCGCTACGGCTACTACGCTTGGACCGACGACTACAACGACGCGTCGTTCCGGGCGGCGGCCTATGCGTCGTTATAGTGTCGTAGGGAGCGGGAGCGACCGGAGATACGGAGTTTGATATGGAAAAAGTCGTCGGGGCGGACAAAGGCGCAGAGGTGCCGGTCATTGAACCGAATAAGAGCGGCGAGGTGTCCGCAGCGAAGAAAGAAGATTTCTACACCAAGATGCAGAACAAGATGATTGATCTGCGAAAGCAGAGCAACATCTATCTCAACCATGCGCCGAAGAGCGAGAAGTACGGCTTATGTCAGCGCATCCGGAATCTTGAGGATGAAATCTTCGGCCTGCTGATCGAGGCGCGCAAGCGTTACTGGAACAAAACCTCGCTCACGAAACTGGACGTGGCCCATGAGCAGCTTCGCGGGTACTGGCGGCTTTTCTACGAACTCGGCTACTTCGACTACCGCCGCGGCGAGAAGGAGCCGGTGACGGTTTCCGAAGACGGCGTGCGGCGCTTTAAGGTAATCAACTTTATGATCAATGAAATTGGGCCGATGATTAACGGCCTCATCGAGGCCGAAAAGAGAAAGGCGAAGGTAGCAAAGGAACAGACGGCCGTAAAGGAACAAGCACAGGAGAAAGCTGATGTGTAAACTCCCGTGTGGGCTGTCATTAATTGGTTAAGCGTTTTGCTCGTTGCCGGCAACTACAACAATGGAACCAATGCCGGCTCCTGGTACCGCAACGGCAACAACAATTGGAACAACGACAACAACAACGCGTCGTTCCGGGCGGCGGCTAAGCTTCTGAACAACCCTTGCATTCTGCTTTAAGGAAAAGATGGGAGCATAGCGATGACTAGTCCGTCCTCTCCGGAGGAAAACTTTGCAGGCAGCGCGACGGTTAAATCTTCGCGCTGCCGCTTCCAGCTTTGCCTTGAAGAGATCGTTACGCTTTCGGGGCTGATTGAGGCTTATGCCAATGCCAGCCGCGGGAAGCACGAACGCCTCGGCGTTTACCGCTATGCCGATGATCTCGGCGAAAACCTCACAATCCTGCGTGACCGTATCCTGTCGGGCGAATACAAGCCGCAGCCCTGTCATGAGTTCGACATCTACTGCGCGGCCGGCCAAAAGGTACGGCGCATAGCCGCTCCCGCTTTTGAAGACACAATCGTCCAGCATCTTCTTTACGAGGCTCTGTACGACTCTTTTGACCGCGGCTTTATCTTCGATTCGTACGGTTGCCGACGCGGTAAGGGGACACATCGTGCGGCCGACCGTGTGCAGGAATTCATGCGCCGGGCTGATACCGGCGCTTACACACTGCAGATTGACATCCGCAAGTATTACTACCGGATCAATCATGCCGTGCTTCGCGAGTCAATCGAGCGCACAGTTGCTGATCCTCGGATCGTTGATCTTGTCATGCTGTTTGCCGGAGACGGCGAAGTCGGCCTCAACGTAGGAAGCCTGCTGAGTCAGCTGTTTGGGATGATCTATCTTGACCGTTTTGACCACTACGTCAAGCGCATTCTTAAGATCAAGAGCTATGTCCGTTATGTGGACGACATGGTTTTCGTCGTTCGTGACAAGGCAGAGGCCAACAGAATTCTGGCCGAGGTGCAGGCGTTTCTCGCCGACAGGCTTTGTCTTGAGCTTTCGAAGTGGCGTATTCAGCCTTTGAGCAAGGGCGTCAACTTTGCCGGCTTCCGCACCTGGCAGAACTATCGCCTTATTCGTAAACGCAGCCTTCACAACTTTGGCCGAAAGCTTACAAAGAAGGATATCGACTCGGTGAGCGCTATTTTGGCTCATGCCATGCGTACGTCTTCCTACAGGCACCTGCTCGGGCGCGTTCTGGATAAATGGGGCCCGGAGGAGATACGGCAGTTGTGTGACCGCCAGAGAGCGGACTTGCGAAAAATCCTCTTCCCGCAGGACGAAGCGCCTGTTTTTCCCTGAAGTATAGAAATCTTGCCACGGCCGTCTCAATGCGCCGTAAGTTTCCTGCATCGATTACGGAGCGGGAAACATGGCACAGCCTCAAAAGTACGAACGCAGAAAGGATTTTGCGGAGAATGCGTCAGATCAGGTTGATCTGCAGAGCATCAACGAAGAACTTGATCGGGTGGCGGAGTCCGTTAATGCCGTTATCGCCAACGTGGGCGAGTTGCAGAAAGACGACGGGTCCCTTGCCAACGGCATCGTTAACTATGACAACCTGTCTGCTGAAGCGAAAAAGCAACTCGCGCCGATTCCCGGGAAGGACGGCACGCCCGGCAAGGACGGAGCCCCTGGAAAGGACGGAAAGGACGGGGACGTTGGCCCGTCGTTTCAGGCGGACGCCCGAGGGAACGTTGCTGAGCGCAGTTCTTACGACTCCCGTCCCAAGGGGTTTTGCTTTTTGGCTATCGACACCGGGGAGCTCTTTTTCAAGCTGTCAGATGACGTCTCTGACTGGTCTCAGGCTTATTCGTTTGCCAAGGGTGAGAAGGGCGATAAAGGTGATCCCGGGCAGCGAGGGGAACAAGGCGTCCCCGGCGTAGGCATCAAGGGGGATCCTGGTGATCCGGGCCCCCAGGGGGAACCGGGCAAGGATGGCATCGTCACATCCGTCTCGACAGCCTTTACGACTATTTCAATCGTCGGCAAGCGAACGGTTAAGGCCCGTCCGGTTTTAAAGGACGGAGTCCTTTCTATTGAGCTCGACGTGGAGGCGTGATATGGCGAATCCTCTTACGTCTCGCGAGGGCACGCTCGGCTCCATGATGACCGAGCTCAAGGCCCGCCTGGGCTTTGTGACTCAGGGCGCATCTTCGAAGCTCATCGATCCCCTGCTGAAGTCCTTTCTGCAGGAGGGGCATGAGTACGTCTACGAGCAACTCGGGGCGCCTCTTTTGAAGAAGCGGACAATGATCATGCTGCAGAAGGGCAGCAAGCTCTACGACTGCCATAACGACATCGAGGACGAAAACTTCGAGCCGGCCATGATCGAGTCGATCTGTGTTTACGACACGGAAACGAGCTTCAATGAGCTTCGGCAGGGTATCACCGAGCTGATGCGCTGTGACGACATTACGCCTACGGTACCGGAGCGCTACGACATCCTCGACGGGCAGATTGAACTGTGGCCTACGCCGGATGACGCTTACCGCATGGTGGTTATCTACAGGTCCGAGCTGACGCGCTTTACTCGTCCGGCCGATCACGCGTGTGTGCCGTCTCGCCTGGTGTTTCTCTATGCGCTTGCAAGCGCTAAGGCGCACTACCAACACCCCGATGCCCAGACGGCTGGAAACATCTTTCAGCAGGCGCTGCGCATTGAACGGCAGAAGCAGCATGAAAACAAGCGCTACTCGGCCCTGGCAGTCCGGCCGCGCGCTCGCACTCAGGTTCGCCGCAGGTCTGACGGCCGGTACTTCTTCTGAGGATCGCCATGGCAAGCATTGTCTTTAATCGGTTTGACCTCGGCATCGATCTCCGCAAGGATGCAGCCGTCTCTGATGCTAACCGTTTGCGTGAGATGAAAAATGCTTACGTGACGACTGGCTTGACGACGGCCAAGCGGCCTGGGTTTCGTCACTTTGTGACGCTTGAGCCTGGCACGAAGGGGCTTTTTGCCGCCCTGGGAAAACTCCATACCTTCTATGGTACGGGGACTGTGACGCACGAAAACAAGATGTTTGAGGCGCATAAGGTGGCACCGAACGACGGCGAAAAGGCCGTGAAGGACGTTTGGTACACGGACGTTTTCTCAAACTACATTTATGCGGCCGTTGAGTACGAAGACGGCACGGCGTTGCATCACTATCTGGACGGCAACACTTCCGGAACGCAGGTGACGGACAGCAACTGCCCTCACACCAAGGCTCTCTACAAAACGCAGTCCAAGATTTTTGCCGTGGGCAGAGACGGAGACGTGGTGCGCTTCTGTGCGGCCGGCCGCCCCAGGGATTGGTCAACAAGCGAGGACGCAGGCTTTATCCCCACGGGCATGAATGCCAGAGGGGACCGCACTGCTACGGCAATTGGTCTGCAGCGTGGCCGTCTGGCCGTTCTTACGCGCGATTCCTGTCAACTGTGGACGGTCGATCCGGATCCCAACAACATGGGGCTGTTCGATACGGTTGAAAACGTTGGGTCGACGTTTCCGAAGACTGTGGCCAACGTCGCCGGTGACTTGTACTTTTTGTCGGACTACGGTGTTCGATCCATTACGACGCAGGTATACACCGACAACCTCGTGGATGAGGACGTTGGCTCTCCGGTCGACAAGATGGTCCGCCAGGCAATTGAAGAGGCCGAGCGCGACGGAGTGACGCCCAAGAGCTTTTACTTCTACGGCACGGGGCAGTACGTGCTGTGTTTTGGAAATCACCTGTTTGTTTACTCCATCAGCCGCACGGCGAAGATCGCGGCGTGGTCGCACTACTACATCAGCTTCCCGGTGGACGCTGTGGCCGAACTCGGCAAGCAGCTTTACTTCCGCTCCGGCGATGACGTCTACATCTTTGATGAGAACGAGACAACGGACGGCGGCATTCCATTTGAAGTCGTTATTGAGCTCCCCTGGATGGATCTCAAGAAGCCCGGGGACTTGAAGATGATCCAGGCGGTGGACGCGGTCCTTGAAGGCAAGGCTTTCATCTCGCTTGCCTTTGATTCCCGGAACCCGAACGCCCGTACGCCGGAAGTGCTTGTGTCAGGGAACACACGGCCGACGGGGTTGATTCCTATGCCGTGCTGCGGCACCGAGGTTTCGATCCGTATCCGCAACTACGACGACAAGCCGTTCAAGCTCAATGCCCTGACGCTTTATTACCAAAACTTAGGAACACGCTGATGCACACACTCAATATCTGCTGCCAGTCCAATGCGGACCGGTGGCGTTTTATCAAGACTGAAGTTGAGCGCTGCGTCAAAAAGGCCGTGCACGGCGAGTTCACGGCCGAAGACATCAAAAAGCGCATCGAAGAAGGCAGGGCTTTTGCGGCCTACGCCATGGATGGGGACAAGGTTCTCATTGTCTGCGTGTGGGAACTTGTCTGTTACCCGCGGATGACGGCCGTAAACATCATGTGCCTGGGCGGAAGCGACGCCCGAGGCATGTGGGACGAGTTCGGAGGAATCATGCGCAAGGTGTGGAAGGCTGCGGGCGCAACTCATCTTGAGTCCTGCGTATCGCCGGCGATGGCCCGCCTGCTGCAGAAAACAAACTATATCGCCAAGCCGCTCTACATCCATCTGCGCGGCGCTCTTTAACTGTTTACCCAGCACATCTATCAAGGAGACAACATGATGAAAGCTGAATTTTTGGTTTGCGGTGCAGACTTCGGCGGCCCGGCTCTCGGCGCCTGGCCGACATCGAAGGCCGGTCGTCTTGTTCCGCATAAGGGTGGTGGTGGCACTGACGCAGCGGTTATCGAGCAGCAGCGCCAGCAGCGGGCCAAGGAAGCCATTGATGCAGTCAATGAAATTTTCGACAACGCCAACCGTGATGCACTCTATCAGAGTCAACGCGACGCGGTTTACTCGCTCAATGCGAAGGAAGTCGAACGTCAGGCCCGTGAGGCCGAGCGCGCCAATCGTTTTGCCTTGGCTCGTAACGGCCTTCTCGGCGGTTCCGTTGATATTGACTCCAATTCCGAGCTCAACCGACGTACGAACGAAGGCTTGAGTAAGGCTGGCGGTATTGCTGATGCGGCCATGAGCGACTTACAGACGGCCGATGAGAACACGCGCTCCAATCTGGTCTCGATGGCCACGGCCGGCACTGATGCGACAACGGCCGGCCAGCTTGCTGCCAGCGGCCTGCGGCAGAACATGGACGCAGCCCGGTCCAATGCTTCGGTGGCAACGGTCGGGAACCTCTTTAACGACATTGCTAACGCCTATCTGTACCAAAACCTAGGCAAGTACGTGCAGGGCATCAGCTCGTCCAAGGTCCCGTACGCAACGGATCAGACGACAAGCAAGATTGCTCCGCAGAACGAATACGGCGGCAGCGCTTACTAAAAGGAGAGTTTTATGGGGTGGATCATCGGCGGCTTGATTGCCGCTTTAGTAGGAACGGCCATGCAGAGCTACGGACAGGCAGAAGCCAACCGTAAGGCTCAGGCCAAGATGAAGGCTGCCCAGTACGCCCTGGGGAGTGCTCAGGACAAGATCAATGCCCAGATTCAGGAAGCGGCGGCCGGCTACGAGTCCCCGAGACGTATTGCCAATCAGGAGGCAGAGGCCAACCGCATTGCTTCCGACATCAAGGCGGATGTCGCTGAGTCCCAGGCTATTCGTGATACGCAGCAGGAAACGGCAGGCAATGTGTCTGAGGACTACAAAGCAGCGCGCACGGCGAGCCAGGACCTGACGAAGCAGAAGTTCAACGCTTTTGCCGACTTGATTGGGCAGATTCGCTCGGCCGGCACGCTGCGGCAAAACGAGGGCTTCAGGCTCAACCGATATGCCCAGAACGTCGATCAGCTTGCGAAAAACGCCCGAGGCGATTTTGCAGTCGGGCAGGCTCAGGCTCAGGACGCACTCCACTCCAAGGACGGCCTCATCAACCTTGGCAAGGTAGTTCAGGCTATTGGCGCGGTCGCATCTATGTACGGCGGTATTGCCGCGGCCGGAGCCAGTACCGCGGCAAACGCTGCGGCCGGAACTGGGCTTTCTGCCAGTGCGGCAGGATCTTCCGGGCTGACGGCGGCCGGCACAGGGGCGAGCGGCCTGAAGATGGCCGGCGCAGGCCAGGCGCTGTTAGGCGGGAGCTCTGCTGCGGCCAACTCCGCATGGACCTCCGGCATCCCGTACATGCTCGGCGGCGGGTATCTCGCATCCAATCCCTGGGGGAATTAAATGGCAACTGTAGACATCAGCCCGATAGCCAACGGCATTCGCGGCTTCGGCACTGGCCTGGCAAACCTGGCCATCAAAAAAGCACTCCTTGGCGCTCAGGCCGAAAAGCAGGCTCTTGCGGCACAGCTTACGCAGTCGCAGATCGACTTTAACGACTCCAAGGCGCAGCTAAACAAGCAGAAGTATGACGCCCTGGCGCCGTTGTTTGGCCGTATGGCCGGCATGGATATGGCAGACCGTGACGTGCGCAATGAGCTTGCCATGCTTGCCAACGGGAAGGCCTATCTGCCGTACTCGAATGTTGGCTCTACGGGCGCAACGTTCAACCGTGCCACTGGGGCGGTCAGCGCTTCTCCTGAAGACAACCCCCTGCTCACGGCTGAGCTGGCAGTCAGGGAGTCCCAGGCCGGCCGAAATGATGCGGCCGCTGCGGCCAGTCTTGCGCTTAAGGCTCTTAACGATACAAAGACGGCCGCGGGCGGGTTTGCTCCGAAGTCCGGGGGCAGCGCCGGCTCTGTATCGAATGTGAAGCCGCTTTATACGGACAACGTGGAGACGCCGGATCCTTTCATGCCTGGTGTGATGAAGGTGACGCCGAGGACGGATTACGCCCGTATGCGTAACGCAATGGCGGAGCTGGTGAAGCAAGGTAAGAACCCAAACGACATGATCGCGCATCTGGCGCTGATGGCGGCCGGCGCCAATGGTGGTTCTTCTGCTCCGGTACCGGCCCAGGCAGTTCCTGCTCCGACTGCTCCTGCCGCTTCGGGTGACAACATCGACATGGTGCATGGACGTCTCGGCAACTCCGGTGTCGAAGCGGCGGTCAACAACGTTCTTAATCAACTGCGCCGGGGCGAAATTACTCGCGCTGAAGCGCAGGCAGCACTGACTCAACTGGGTGTGAACTGATGTCTCTTTTGGATGATCTCTTAAACGAGGCCGATCCGGCCTTACAGCAGCCGGCGGCTACGCCAGCCACTCCTGTTGCTCCGGCAGTTCCCCAAGCGATTCCGCAGCCTGGTTTAGGCGCTGAGCTTCTTGACGAGGCGGAAGCGGCCAAGGGTGCGGGCTTTTTATCGGGGCTGAAAGATTTGGGGGTGTCGGCAGTGGCGGCCGTCCCCCAGGCGGTGAAGACCGTCCCGGATATTCTCCGGATGGCCGTCGGCGATGCTCAGGTGATGAACCCGATTACCGGGGAAATGGAAGATTCGCCGTACAAGAAGCTCTCAGAGCTTTTGGGCGGCCTTTCTGACTGGATCAGTGAGAAAGGTCACAGCGATTCGACCCAGGCTCAGCGCCGCAATGTTGCGCGCTTCATGGAAGACGATAAAAAGTCATGGAAGGATCTTCCGGAAGTTCTAGCACAAAATCCGATGGGAGCCGGTACCCAGGGCGTTGAAAGCATCCTTTCCATGCTTGTTCCGGCTGGCGTCGGGGCTGCGGCCGCAAAGGGAGCCGGAGCCATGGGCAAAGCGCTCAAGATGGCAGTCTCTCCGGAAAAGGCGATGACGGCCGGCGTTATCGGCGGCAATACGCTGATGAATGCAGCCGATACTTTTGACGCCACGGCCGATCAGCCGCTTGAGGATCGCTACAAGGGCGCCGGCGTGAGCGCGGCCGCATCGCTCCTGGCAAGTGCTTTGACGGGCGGCGCGGCGGAAAAGACCTTGGCTTCTCTCATCTCCGGGCAGGTCGCGAAGAATGCGGCCGCAGGTGGATCGGCGGCGGCTCTCAAAGAGGTCGGAAAGCAGATCGGGAAGGGAGCGGTGAAGGAAGGGCTCCAGGAAACCGGGGAAGAAGCCGGAAACTCTATCGGCGAAGATGTCGCACGAGGGCAGGATATTGATCTGCAGAAGGCCGGACGCCGTGGAGCTTTCGGCGGCGTGCTTGGTGCGGCTATGGGCGGAGGCGTAGGCGGACTCAATGCCGGCGCGTCTCTGCGTGGGGTGAGAGATGTAACGGCTGAGGCTTCTCCGGCATCGGCGGAAAAAGCCGCGGCCGAAGCAGCGCAGCGCATTGACGCCCTCGCTGCAAAGTCAGCGTCCGCTCCCGTGCCGGTGACGCAGGCCGAAGACAAAAACCGCATGAAGATTCAGGCTCCGGACTTTGAAAACGAGACCGAGGGCCGAACTGTTTTGCAGAACCGTGATCGATCTCTGCCGCAGTCAGTTGGGCAGATGAACTCCATTGCGGCCGCACCTGATTACATCCGGCTCCGGGCCTCAAACGATCTGGGGAACGGCGCGCCGGTTGTCGCCTACGGCACAGTGCCGGAAGCTCAGCTCGGCCGTCCGGAGGTTGTTGCTGACAACACCGGTAAGCACTATCAGATGCGATATGCCGTTGTTGACGCGGATACGGTGCTCACGTCCAACGACGTCGGCGGCGCGGTAAATCCCGCATATCAGACCGCTCCGGAAACAGAAATGAGGGCGATCGCCGGTAACGGCCGCGTGGCCGGTTTGACGGCCGCCTATCAGCGCGGATCGGCCGGGCAGTATCGGGCTGATCTGACGGCTGACGCTGCCAATCTCGGCATCGATCCGAAGGTTGTGGAGGGCATGAAGCAGCCGATTCTTGTCCGTGTGATGGACAAGGCAGACGTTACGGCCGACATCGGGGACCGCTCCAACACGTCCGGAAATATGGCCTTGTCTGCGGCTGAACAGGCGGCAAACGACGTGGACCGCATCGACTTCGGGAAAATTTCCTTCACGGCCGACGGTGAGGTGGACAACGATTCCGTGCTCGACTTTGCATCTCAGATGCCGGAGTCCGAACGCAACACGCTTGTTGGCCGCAACAACAAGCCGACGGCCCAGGGTTATGCCCGTTTTGCATCAGCGCTTTTCAAGAAGGCCTATGGCGATGACGAACTCGTACGTATTGCCGTACAGTCAAACAATGAAGAGATCAGCACGATCTTTAAGGCCATGCGGGCTATTGCGCCGAAGATGGCGCGCCTGGCCGGCCTCGGTAATCTCGATATCCGCGGGCTTGTAACCCAGGCGGCTCAAATGGCAATCAATGCCAAGCGCAGCGGCGTTGCCCTGAAGGACTATATCGCGCAAGATGACATGACCGTCGATCCGGACGTTCTTGTCATTGCCGAGGTGTTTGCGGCCAACCCCCGTAGCTATCGTCAGATTGCTGAGATTCTTGAGAACGCGGTCGACTTTGCCTACAGTGAAGGAGTCAAGCCCGCCGAGGATATGTTTGGCCCGATTGAGAAGGCCACACGCCAAGACGTTTTAAACCGTATCAGGGAACAGACCCATGGACAACAGTCAGAATCAACAGGAACCGCAACAGGCGCAGCCGCAGAGCAGCAACAAGCCAGGGATGACGGAAGCGGGCCGACAAGTGTGGAAGAGCGCGGCCGGGCAGAGCCTGCTGAAGAAAATGTTCAGCGGCCGTCCGATCGAGCCGCAACTGGATCAGACGGACAGAGAGACTCTGCAGAGCCTGCGCAAGACGCGCTGAGTCTCACCGGAGAAACAGAGGAAGAGGCCCTGCAGAACAACGAACGCCGTGCGGCTTTTGAGGAAGAGGAACGCACGGCCGCAGATCGTGCTGAACGCGAGGCCCGTGAAGAACGTTTGGACAAAGATACGCGTGCGGCCGTCGAGAAGTCGGTTGATCGTTTTGAGCTCAACGACGATACCGTTTCTGATGAGGATGCTGTTTCCGGACAGCAGGGGCTTAAGTTCTCGCGCGGCAGCGATACGGTCGAAGCCGTAACCCGGGAACTCGAATCCAACGAAAAGGTGGGGGACGCTTTCAGAGAGCTGCGCCGCATCGGAGCGGTGGAAGTTGTCGAAACCGTTGATGACCTGCCGTCCGACATTCAGGATCAGCTTGATGAATCGAAGATGAGTCGTTCGGCCATGAAGTCTGTTGAGGCGAATATCCGCCGCGGCAAGAATTCAATGGCCAAGGCATTGCTGAATCGTTCGAGCGTGTTTCGGGCCATGTATCGGAACGGCCTGGGATGGGTGGATTTTCTTTGGGGCTATGAGGGTTCTCCGAAAGTAACACCGAAGGGTTCTCGAAAGGGAGAACGAGGTCTGCTGCATATTTTGGAGGCACGCTGGCGTAAAGACGGGTATTCCGAGAAACAGGTGTCCGATCTGCTTGACGATATTGTCGAGACGATTGCCAGAGGGAAGGCAGTAAAAGACGGGGATTACAAGCAGGTTATTACGCATTCCGGTGTGACCGTTGTGCTCGTAAAAAACCGCCCATACAACAATTGGTTGCTGAGCGGCTATCGGAACGAGACAACGGGTGACACCGTGCCGGCCTTTGACGTCCACGGAGCTACTGACTCTCGCCCTACACCTGGCCGAACGAGAGGAGGAGCCGTTGCTGATTCCTATGAGACAATTTTAGGGGCCATGGTTCTCACCGTCAAACGTTCCGAAGACGGTTCTATCCAAGGTGTTTTCGATCCGGCAAGCGGCAAGTCCTGGCTCATTGCCTCAAACCTGACGCCCGAGACGGCGCCCGGTGTCCTTGTTCATGAGGTCGGTGTTCACATGGCGGCCGACGGTTCCGGCCGCGCCGCGATGGAGCCGCTGATTGCCCGGGCCGCTCAGATCGTGATTAACGGAGCGTCCAACGGTGACGCCACTGCCAAGGCTGTTTTACAGCGTATGGAAGACGCGGGGCTTATTGAAACAGTCGGCGGCCGCAAGAACATCAAGAAAGGTCAGGAAGAAGAGGCATTCGCTTATCTGGCTGAGCATGTCGTCAATAACAAGGAGAAGTCTTCTCGCCCGATTCGTGAGTGGTTCGAGAAGGTCATCCGGGCAATACGCCTATGGCTTTACCATCGAGGACTTTTCGTTCAGGCGGAAAACCTGACGGAGAAGGAGCTCGTTGATTTGGCCATTGCCAATGTCCGTGAGCTCGGAAGAGAAAAGGTGGCTGGTACATCCGGGCTCAAGTTCAGTAAGAGCGGAACATCATCAGGCGAAGAATCTCCCGTCACTCAGGTGCTTAGCCATAGGCTTGATACCGGCACTCCCGCCTGGGGATTTAAGCGTTCTGGGAAAATTGTTGGTCGCGACAATCTCGGCCGTATGACATTTGCGCCTGGAGAATGGGCTTACGCCAACGTGGCTCGGGCAGCGCATGCGCTTTTCGACTTGATTGATGAGAAGTCCGGTCATCGTTTTAACCTGAATCCGCTCTCTCCTGAGTTCCGGATGCAGTACCGCCGGTATAAGGCTGAGCTGCAGCAGGCAACGGTTGCCGTGGGCGAGGTCGCAACGGCCTTGTCTCAGATGCCGGAGGCCGAGCGCCGTCTGGTATCTGATATTGTGGAAAAGACCGTGGCTCCCGGAGTCAATCCTCCTGAGCACGTTGTCCAGGTGGCCGCGGCCGTCAGTAACTTGATGGATACGCAGACCGATCAGATGCTTGCAGAGGGGTTGCTGACTCAGGAATCGGCAGACCGCTGGCGTGGTGAATATCTGCCGCGCGTCTATCTGAAACAGACTGCCCTTTTGAAGGATGCAAAACAGAGCTTTGACAAACTGTTTGGTCGTAAGTCGGTTAAGGGCATTCGGGGTAATTCCTTTAAGGGGCGCGGCATTTTCCGTCAAGTCGTCGGCGAGCAGGACATTGCCAACCACAAGGCACTCGGCTGGGAGGTTCGTGATCCGGATTGGTCAGATGCCCAGGGATTCTTGGATTTCACCGGAACGGGCCAACGGCCGAAGGTTCCGGAAGTCATTATGTGGCGCGACTTCACTCAGCAGGAGCGAGCGCTGATGGGCGAGGAACGGGACGCTATGGTGCGCCTTGTTCTGGGATACATGGATTCGCAGAAAGACATCGCGCTCTTCCGGTTCTTTGCCGGCATTGCCGAGAATCCTGAGTTTGCCGGGAAGATTGCCCAGGACGGCTGGGTGAAGATCCCCGACACCACAATCGGTGACGGCAGCAAGGTGAAGCGCTACGGCAAGCTCGCGGGCCTTTATGTCGCTCCGGATGTATGGAGTCAGATTTCGCACTACGGGGAGCCAGAGACAACGTTTACCCGCTTGTGGCACAGCTTTATGTCGGCCTGGAAGGAGGGCAAAACGGCTCTTAACCCGGTAGCCCATCTCAACAACACGGTTGGCAACGTTGCAATGGCGCATTTTGCCGGCGTCAATGCCTGGGATGCGCCGACTTATTTCAAGACGGTTGAGTCTATCTACAAGCGGGATGCGACATATCAGGAAGCCGTGAAAGCGGGGCTCCTTTCCGGCTCTTTCATGCGCAATGAAGTGCTCGAACTTCTGCCGCTTGAAGACGTGCGTGAAAAACTCACGGGCATGAAGCCTGCTTACGAAAAGGTTTTCGATCTTTTCCTGACGGTTTTCTCGCTCGGATTCCGCCGTTCGCTTCGGGCCGCCTACGAGTTCGAGGATGCTTTCTTCAAACTCCTTATTTACCGTAAGGGGCGCAGCGAAGGTTTGACGCCTGAGCAGGCCGTTGACCTGGCCAATCAGTACATCTTCGCCTATGACGATCTGCCGAGCGGAGCCCGTGCAGTGCGTGACAGCATTCTGCCGTTCTTCTCTTGGACTTATAAGGCAATTCCTGTTCTCCTGCGTGTGGCCATGGTGTATCCGCACCGATTCCTTCTGCCGGCGGCTATCTGCTTTGCCTTCAACAAGGCGGCCTATTTGTCTGCGGCTGTGGCTGCCGGTGCCGACGATGATGACTGGGAGAAGATTTGGAAACGGGCTCAGGAAATGGAAGCGGCCGAACGATCTCTGCTACCTGAAAGCGCTCAGGGTCTTTCGATCTTTGCTACGCAAAAGTTCATCCGGACATGGACGAACTCCGACGGGACGCCGAACTTTCTTGACGCCTCCCGCCTGGTGCCGGGCGGAGACATGCTCGACGCCAACAATCAGATGGGCGGCGTTCCTTGGTTGCAGCCGCTGATGCCGAACTCTCCGACGATCGGCCTCTTCTTGTCGATCTTTGCCAATAAGGACGCCTTCACCGGGCGCGACATTGTCGGCCGAACGGATGATGCCGGTGAGGCGAGCATGAAGCGTTTAGGTTATGTCTGGCGGAATATTGCGCCGGCTCTGGCACCGGGGAGTTACCACTTCAACCGTCTGGCTAACGGCGTTGCCTCCGCCACGGGTACATCCTTCACGCTTGATCCGTTCTTCGACTATACGGGTACGGACTGGCAGGGGCGCAACATGGAGATGTCTCGGGCGCTTATCAATACGCTGGGTATCAAGATGCGGGCCGTCGATCTTGAGCAGGAGGCCGGGCGTAAAGCCGGACAAGCCCGTGGTGAGATTCGTGAGCTGCAGGGGCAGATACGCTCCAAGGCCCGGGCGCGCGCCAAGGGTTCCGTATCGGACGAGGCCTTCGAGAGCTTCGTTGGACACACGGTCGACAACATCGCCGAGCGTGTCAAAAAGCTCAATGAAATTTCAGACAATCTGGAGAAGCTGAAGAAAGTGAACGAGAAGTAGCAGCAGGCCCGGGGATCCCCGGGCTTTTTGTGAAGTAAAGAAATCTTGCCACGGGGAGGGAGTTTCTGCTTACCCTGCAGACAAATGAAAACCCCGCAGTGACTGCAATCACTCGGGGGCTTGATGGAAAGTTACACGGGAATTTCCATGAGCAATATTTTAACAGTACTCAGATTGGGCGAGCTTATGAAAAAAGATCATGAACTTCCGTGGGTAATACGCTTAGGCCGATGGGTATTTTTTGTTCTCGGAACGCTTCTGGCAGGCGGTTATGTGGCCCACTGTTTCAAGGAATGGTTTTTATGAATGCAGAGGCCCTCATGCCTGAAGAACAAGGTGCGCCAATGAAACAAATTATTGGAGGTCTGCTACCGTCATCCGCTGCCGGGCTGGCAAAAGCAAGCCCGGGAATAGGCGTCGGCGGCCTCTCTCTGGCGGGGATCAACATAGCAGATTGGGTATCTGTACTCACCTGTATTTACATCCTGATTATGGCCGTCGGGGCGCTTCCCAAGTTTTTCGACACGTTCCGTTATTTCCGGAAGAAGTGGACCGATAAGTTTTCCGGTGCCGATCCACTGGTGGTGAACGTGATCCGTGACAACTCCATGATTGCGGCCAAGGTCGATGGTGCGCGGGGTAAGGACGATGAAAAGAGTGGCAGCAGCGGTTCTTAGCTTGAGCGCGGCGGGCCTGCTTGCCATTGCTGGCTACGAGGGATACAGCGAAGTAGCGTACATGCCGACGGCCCAGGACGTCTGGACGATTGGATTTGGTAGCACCCAGGGCGTCAGGCCTGGGGATCGAGTATCTGTTCCCCAGGCGCTCGGCCGGTTGCGCAAGGATGTGGCCCAGGCTGAGGGCTCTTTGGTGAAGTGCGTGAAGGTTCCGCTTTCCCAGGATGAGTTCGACGCTTACACATCTTTCGCTTTCAACGTTGGGGAAGAGCAGTTCTGCGGATCGACGCTTGTGAAGAAGTTAAATGCCGGCGACTACAGCGGAGCCTGCAGCGAGCTGCGGAGATGGGTTTACCAGGGAGGCGTTAAGTTGCCAGGGCTTGAGAAACGCCGGGCTGACGAGTTTTTAACCTGCATGGGATTGAAGGAGAGGTAAATGCGATTTTCAACAGTGGCAGTTGTGTCTGCGGCCGGCGTTCTCTCGAAGGAAGAATACAAGGCCGAGATGAGCAAGCTCACCAAGGCTGTCAACGAGAAAAAGGAATGAACAAGAGAACCCTCATTGCCTGTTGTGCCTCGGCCGTTGCCGGCTGGTATGTAACGCACTTGTATTACTCGGCGGAAATTGCCGGAATCCAACGTAAGCAGGCAGAGGCAGTTCAGAAGGAGCAGACGACACATGCAGCAAAACTTGTGGCCGCAACGGACACCATCCTACTGGCGCAGTCTGAGTATGACGCTGTGCGTTCTGAGCGGGATCGTCTTCTTGCCAGGCTGCGCGACAACAACGCCCGTCGCAGTGACAAAGGAGATTCCGTCGAAACTCTTAGAGCCCGAGTTGCCCGGTGCGAACGCATGGTCAGCCGACTGGCTGAAGCTGGTTCGCGATGCAGCGACGGATGGCAGCGCTGCGCAGTCAAGCATGACGCCTTAGCAGAGGTGGCCCGGTAGATGTTGTGAAAAGCCCCGGAGCTTGATCGGATCTCCGGGGCTTTTGCAAAGGCAATTGCATCACTCATGCAACGAGCTGATTTTGCCTATGACGATGAGCATGAACTGAAACAATAAGCAGCCCATTGGTCCAAGATTTCGCGCATGTCTTCGAGAGGGTAGGCGCGCATGTATGCTCCTCCATACTTCGGCGAGAAGTGATCGAGGCAGGCTTCGACGATATCCTTGTCAAAAAGCGGGTGCCCGAACTGCCTTGGATTGTTTGCCCAGGTGTCGAAACTGGCACGGGCAAGGCCGTGTGGAGTGGCTATGCGGGGCAGGCCTTTAACGTCTACTTCGACGGGATCAGTGTAGCCGACTGAGCCGGAGTGAGACTTTTCAAAACTGGCGCGTCGAATCAGCGATCTGAGAGATGTGTCACTGAGGTGCCCGGATTTGCGTTCAAAGAAGCTGCGCCAAACATAATCCGGTTCACCGGGAACAACGGGAAAGCGCGGGAGATTCCGGAGAATGTCTGCCGCCTGCAGGGACAGTGGGGTTTGCCGGTCAAAGGCAAGGCCCTTTACCTTCATTTCCTCACGGGGAATTGTGATAACCATTTTGTCAAGGTCTACCTGACTCCAGCGCAGACTCAGGCAGTTATCAATACGGCTGCAGGTAAGAATCGCAAACAGAAGGGCGCGTGATGTGACGCCGGTCCGGGCAGATATGTCTTTGAAAAACTCAGGCATCCGCTCCGGAGGAAGGTGAGGCATGTGTGAAAGTCGGGGGCGCATTTTCTGCGCCGGCAGCAAGTGCCCCAGTGCTCCCCTGATGTCGGCGGGGTTGATGAGGTTCGGCAGTTTTTTAAGGGCGATAGCCCAGTCAAAGGCTCTTTTGATCTCGCCGATACACTTTTCGGGGGTGCTTCGCATCGTGAGCCACTTGTCCCGGTATTCATCGGCAAGGATATCCGCCGTGAGCGCAATGGCCGGCATGGTGCGTAGTGTTGTGCTCATGTGGTTTCTGATCCAGCCGTCAGCTTTTTCAGCATGAGTCTGACGGCCGCGGGTGGACCAGCGTCCGCGGGATTCTTCAAAGGCAATGAATTCACGCAGCAGTTGTTCAACTGTAAGGTCGTACTGCGGTCGTTCCGCTTCGGCTGCTTTTGCCCTTATTTCAGCCTTCGGATCTGTGCCTGCTTTAATTTTGATCAGCCAGTCCTTCGCGATCTCACGTGCTTGCGCGAGTGTGTAAATGCCGTATGCACCTATGGTGAACCATTTGGTTGATCCATTTGACTGGTATCTGAGAACGAATGTTTTGCTGACGGATGCCCCTGACTTTCTGACTCTCAGAGTCAACCCGGGGACGCCTCCGACGGCTATGGATGAAGATGCCGATTTGGCCTCCTTGTCGGTAAGGGGCTTCTGGCGGATGTTTGCCATGTCTGAATCTCTCGGGGTTTGCGGCCTTGAAAAGTAGCCCGGCAACTTTTGAAAATTCGAATATCCGGCTTGGTATGGATTTTCGGCCTTGCGGCATCTTGTCCGGCTACTTTTGAATTATGGCATAGAGAGATACGGCGGAGGTACAAAGAGACACGGAGAGAGACGGAGAAGAACAACACAAACCCAATAACGGCGCGGGTTTGGTGGTACGGAAAGATACGAAAAAGCCCTGCTGTGAACCAGCAGGGCTTTAGTATCCTGGGGTGGGAGATGGGACTCGAACCCACGACAACCGGAATCACAATCCGGGACTC
>ERZ1034901.294-NODE-294-length-41058-cov-11.578324_pt1 | contig 41058 bp, 39 predicted proteins | sample MGYA00520628_ERZ1034901 | MGnify/ENA primary metagenome ERZ1034901 (study PRJEB33766, sample SAMN09781783) | gut metagenome | biome: gut microbiome | host: Homo sapiens | place: Madagascar | study: EMG produced TPA metagenomics assembly of the PRJNA485056 data...
CCGGCCGGGTGTACGGCGACCTGAACACCCTGCTGGTGATGATGAAGGGCCTGCCCCTGGCCTACAACAAGGATATGCAGGAGGACAAGGAGGCCATTTTTGACGCGGTGGATACACTGGCCCTGTGCCTGCGCACCGTGACCCCCATGCTGGACACCATGCGCACCCTGCCTGAGAACATGCGCGCCGCCGCGGCCAAGGGCTTCATCAACGCCACCGACTGCGCCGACTACCTGACCAAGAAGGGCGTGCCCTTCCGGGATGCCTACAAGCTCACCGGAAGCCTGGTGGCCCACTGCATCGCCAACGGCACCACGCTGGAGGCCCTGCCCATGGAGACCTTCAAGAGCTTCAGCCCCGTGTTTGACGAGGGCGTGTACGAGGCCATCGACCTGATCCGCTGCACCGAGGGCCGGGCCAGCGAGGGCGGCCCCTGCGCCGCCAGCGTGACCAAGCAGATCAAACAGGCCGGCGAGCAGCTGGCTGCCTGGAAGGAGAAGCACCATGCCGAAGTTTAAGGTTTTTATTGACGGCAGCGCCGGCACCACCGGCCTGCGCATTGTGGAGCGGCTGCAGAAGCGCCCGGAGATCGAGCTGCTGACCATCTCGGCCGAGGGCCGCAAGGACGTGAACGAGCGGGCAAAGGTCATCAACTCCGCCGATCTGGCCTTTTTGTGCCTGCCGGATGCGGCGGCCAAAGAGGTGATGCCGCTGGTGAACGAGAACGTGAAGATCCTGGACACCTCCACGGCCCACCGCACCGCCCCCGGCTGGGTGTACGGCTTCCCCGAGCTGGAAGGCCAGCGGGAGAAGATCCAGGCCTCAAACCGGGTGGCCGTGCCCGGCTGCCACGCCTCCGGCTTCATCAGCACGGTGGCCCCGCTGGTGCAGAAGGGCGTGCTGCCCGCCTACTTCCCCTTCACCTGCTACAGCCTCACCGGCTATTCCGGCGGCGGCAAGAGCATGATCGCCGCCTATGAGGCGCCGGACCGGCCCGAGGGGTACAGCGCCCCCCGCAGCTATGGCCTGACCCTGAAGCACAAGCACCTGCCGGAGATGACCGCCGTGTGCGGCCTGACCGGCGCCCCGCTGTTCTGCCCCATTGTGGACGATTTTTACAGCGGAATGCAGACCGTGGTGCCCCTGCGGCTGGATCTGGTGCAGGACGTGACCCCCGAGCGGGTGGCCGCCTGCCTGGCGGACTATTATCAGGGCGAGAGCCAGGTGCTGGTGCACCCCCTGAACGAGCTGCCGGAGGATAAGTTCCTCACCACGAACCTGCGCACCGGCAGCGACAAGATGGAGATCTTCGTGGTGGGCCACGAGGGCCAGCTGCTGGTGATGAGCTTGTTTGACAACCTGGGCAAAGGCTCTTCCGGCGCAGCCGTGCAGTGCATGAACCTGATGCTGGGCCTGCCGGAGACCGAGGGCCTGGAATAAACCGTACAAACGGAAACGGCCGCATAAATGGGCGGCATTCGGGGTTTCCGCCCCCGCAACCGGCGGGCGGAGAAGGGAGAGATACAACGATGGAATTCAAGGAAGTGACCGGCGGCGTCTGCGCCGCAAAGGGTTTTCAGGCCGCGGGCGTGCACTGCGGCTTCCGGGCCAACCCCAACAAGAAGGACCTGGCCCTCATCGTGGCGGATGTGCGCTGCACCGCCGCCGGTATGTACACCAGCAACAAGGTGAAGGGCGCGCCCATCACAGTGGATAAGGCCCACCTGACCGACGGCCACGCCCAGGCCATTCTGGTGAACAGCGGCAACGCCAACACCTGCGCGGCCAACGGCATTGACCTGGCCAACGAGTGCTGCCGCCTGGCGGCAGGGGCCCTGGGCCTGAAGGAAGAGGACATCCTGCCCTCCTCCACCGGCGTCATCGGCCAGCCCATGACCATTGATCCCTTCGCCAAGGGCATTCCCGAGGCGGTGGCCCAGCTGGCCGGGGGCGAGGCGGGCAGCACCGCCGCCGCTCAGGCCATCATGACCACGGACACCTACCCCAAGCAGTACGCCCTGCAGTTCACGCTGGGCGGCAAGACCTGCACCTTGGGTGCCATCGGCAAGGGCAGCGGCATGATCGCCCCCAACCTGGCCACCCTGCTCACCTTCTACACCACCGATGCCGCCATCAGCGCCGAAATGCTGGATAAGGCCATCCATCAGGTGGTGCCGGCCACCTACAACCAGCTGTCGGTGGATCTGGACACCTCCACCAACGACACGCTGCTCATTCTGGCCAACGGCCTGGCGGGCAACGAGCCGGTCACCGCCGAAGGGGAGGACTACGACAACTTCGTGGCGGCCCTGACCGCCATTGCCGAGCACATGGCTGCCCTGCACGCCTCCGACGGCGAGGGCGCTTCTCACCTGATCACCTGCCAGGTGAGCCATGCCAAGGATAAGGCCACCGCCCGCGCCATTGCCAAGAGCGTGGTCTGCTCCAACCTGTTCAAGGCCGCGGTGTTCGGCCGCGACGCCAACTGGGGCCGCATTCTGTGCGCCATCGGCTACACCCAGGGCGACTTCTCGGTGGACCACTGCTGCGTCTGGCTGGAGAGCGCCGCGGGCAGCGTGTATGTGTGCGAAAACGCCGCCTACCATCCTTACAGCGAAGAGGAAGCCTCCAAGGTGCTGGCCGAGCATGACATTCTGGTTCGGGTGGACATGGGCGACGGCGAGGCCGAGGGCAAGGCATGGGGCTGCGATCTGACCTACGATTACGTGAAGATCAACGGCGATTACCGTTCCTGACGCCACAGACGGTTCCCAAAAGGAGGAAATACCGGTGAAGAACGAAGAGATGGCCAAGCTGTTCAGCGAGGCGACCCCCTACATCCAGAAATACCACGGCACCACGCTGGTGGTGAAGTACGGCGGCAACGCCATGGTAAACGAAGAGCTGAAAACCGCCGTGATGAACGACCTGATCACCCTCACCCTGCTGGGCGTGCGGGTGGTGCTGGTGCACGGCGGCGGCCCCTCCATCAACAAGATGCTGAAGGCCATCGGCCACGAGAGCCGCTTTGTGGACGGCCTGCGCTACACCGACGAGACCACCATGATGGTGGTGCAGCAGGTGCTGGCGGGCGAGGTGAACAAGGACCTGGTGGCCATGCTGCGGGGCCGCGGCGTGGGTCTGTGCGGCATTGACGGGCAGATGATCCGGTGCAGCAAGGTGGCCGATAAGGACCTGGGCTATGTGGGCAACGTGGAGCGGGTGGACACCCGCCTGATCGACCGCCTGCTGGACGACGGTTTCATTCCCGTGATCGCCAGCGTGGGCATGGACGAGAACGGCGTGGCCTACAACCTGAACGCCGATACCGCTGCCGCCGCCATCGCCATTGCCCTGAAGGCCCAGAAACTGGTGATGATGACCGACATTGCGGGCCTGCTGCGCAACAAGGACGACGAGAGCACGCTCATTCCCACCGTGGAGGTGAGCGAGATCGACGGCTACAAAGAGGCCGGCATCATTTCCGGCGGCATGATTCCCAAGATCGAGGGCCTGGCCGATGCCATTTACCGCGGCGTGAACGAGGCCAGCATCATCGACGGCCGTGTGCTGCACTCCATCCTGCTGGAGATCTTCTCCGACCGGGGCAGCGGCACCCTGTTCTACCGCCGGGGCCATGTGCGGTAAACCCGCGCCCTGCACAAAATTCCTCACAATAAAACCTGTGCCGGGCAGGCGCTCTGCCGCCCAGCCGGCCTGAAACTACGGCGGCGCGCCGCCGGGGAGGGAAACACCCATGACCAATCAGCAGATCATTGAACGGGACAATGCCCATGTGGCCCACACCTATGGCCGCAACCAGATCGCCCTGGAGCAGGGCCGCGGGCTGCATGTCACCGATTTTGACGGCAAGGAATATCTGGATTTCACCAGCGGCATCGGCGTGAACAGCCTGGGCTACTGCGACCCGGACTGGGTGGCCGCTGTGAGCGAGCAGGCGGGCAAGCTGCAGCATACCTCCAACCTGTACTACACCGACCCCTGCGGCCAGCTGGCTGAGACCCTGTGCAAGCGCACCGGCTTTGACAAGGTGTTCTTCGCCAACTCCGGTGCCGAGGCCAACGAAGGCTCCATGAAGGCGGCCCGCAAGTACAGCTGCGACACCTACGGCGAGGGCCGCTATCAGGTCATCAGCCTGGTGAACAGCTTCCACGGCCGCACCCTGGCCTCCCTGACCGCCACCGGCCAGGAGGTGTTCCACCACTACTTCGGGCCCTTCAACGAGGGCTTTGCCTACACCCCCGCCAACGATTACGAGGCCTTCCTGAAAACCGTGACCCCCGCCACCTGCGCGGTCATCATGGAGATGGTGCAGGGCGAGGGCGGCGTGTGCGCGCTGGACAAGGACTATGTTTCCAAGGTGAACGCCTACTGCCATGAGCACGACATCCTCATCATTGTGGACGAGGTGCAGACCGGCATCGGCCGCACCGGCACCTTCCTGGCCTACGAGCAGTTCGACGTGCAGCCGGACGTGGTCAGCCTGGCCAAGGGCCTGGGCGGCGGCCTGCCCATCGGCGCGGTGCTGATGAGCGAAAAGGTGGCCAAGGGCATGGGCCCCGGCACCCACGGTACCACCTTCGGCGGCAACCCGGTGGTGTGCGCTGGCGCCAACGTGGTGATGAACAAGCTCACCGATGAGATGCTGGCCGACGTGCGCGCCAAGGCCGTCACCCTGCGGGCGGGGCTGGCCAAGCTGCCCCATGTGCAGGAGGTGAGCGGCCTGGGCCTGATGGTGGGCATCGCCTTTGAGGAGGGCATCAGTGCCAAAGAGGTGCTGACCGCCTGCCAGGACAAGGGCCTGCTGTGCCTGACCGCCAAGACCCGCCTGCGCCTGCTGCCCCCGCTGGTGCTGACCAATGAGGACATTGAAAAGGCGCTGCAGATTCTGAACGAGGTGCTGTCGGCCCTGTAAGACCGGCAGAGAATAGGTATACTTGGCCTGAACAAACACAAAGCAAACAGCAGCCGGGGCGGCTATGGCTGCCCCGGCTGTTTTGAAACCGGATTCCGAAACAAGAAGGAGGAAGCCCCATGAAGCACCTGCTGAAAATGAGCGACCTGACCCGGGAGGAACTGTTTCACATCCTGGACGTGGCCGACGAGTTGAAGGCCGACCGCAAGGCGGGCCGCGCCCACCCCCTGCTGGCGGGCAAAAGCCTGGCGCTGATTTTTGCAAAGCCCAGCACCCGCACCCGCGCCAGCTTTCAGGTGGGTATGTACCAGCTGGGCGGCTTGGCCCATTACCTCAACGCCGTGACCGAGATGCAGCTTGGCTGCGGCGAGGCCATTGAGGATACGGCCCGCACCCTGGGCCGCTATTACGACGGCATTATGATCCGCACCTACAAGCAGAGCGACGCCGAGGCCCTGGCCCAGTGGAGCGGCGTGCCCGTCATCAACGGCTTGACCGATTACGCCCATCCCTGCCAGGTGCTGGCCGATCTGATGACCATCCGGGAGAAAAAGGGCAGCCTGGAGGGCCAAAAGCTGTGCTTTGTGGGTGACGGCAACAACATGGCCAACAGCCTGATCGTGGGCGGCCTGATGGCCGGAATGCAGGTGAGCGCCGTCTGCCCCGAGGGGTGTGAGCCGTCCCGCACAGTGCTGGAGTACGCCAAGGCCTATGGGGACAAGTTCACCCTCTCCACCGACCCGAAGGCGGGCGCACAGGGGGCCGATGTGGTGTACACCGACGCCTGGATCAGCACCGGCAGCGAGGAGGAGCAGCTGCTCCGCCGCCGTCATTTCCGGGGCTATCAGGTGAACGAAGAGCTGCTGGCCCTGGCCAGGCCCGACTGCACGGTGCTGCACTGCCTGCCCGCCCGCAAGGGCGAGGAGATCGCGGTGGAGACCTTCGAGCGCCACGCCGATGAGATCTTTGAAGAGACCGAGAACCGTCTGCACGCCCAGAAGGCCGTACTGGCCATTCTGATGGGCGGCCGGTAAACGCGCAAAAACAGAAAAATTGCCTCCGGGGTGCGGCTTGAACGGGCCGCGCACCGGAGGCTTTTTTGCTTTTTAAGGGGGAGAGCGCCCGCCGCAACAACTTTGTCGGAAGCGTTGTAATAGTCCACTCCGAACCGCTTACAGGTCGTAAACAGTTCATCCGGCCACGACATCGTTTCAAAGGTAAGAAGAAAAGATATTCTTGGCAGTTTCATCTGCAATGCACCTGCATTGCCAACGTGTTCTTGTTGGGGCGTGCCTGCCCCAAACCTTGCCTGCGACAAACTGGAATTTTTGCATACGTTATTCTTCTAATATTTTTGTAGGGTTCGCATCCGTTACAAATATCATACTATCATAAAGCACCGCAGGAGGTTGAAACATTCGATAACTTGGAGGAAGAAGTCGCATAATGATTGAGTAGCTTTCTCCAAGTGTTCCCATATAGGTGTATTCAGAAGCCTGCCTACCCAGTTCAGAATTTTCCGGGACTTTAGTAAAATCCAACCAACAAATATCAAATCCCGCCAGTTTTGCCGCCTTTGCTAAAGGGTCATGGGAATAAAACACCTGAATTGTACGCTTTTCAGGAGAACGGGTCGGCATATTGCAACGGGTTTTATAAAAATCGGTACCAATGACATAGTAACCGTTTGCTGCGTCCTTGGAAAGAAGTTTACCCATCGAGTCAGAACTGCCCCATTTTGCGACATGGCTGTTGTGACCTGTCACAAAGATGTTTTCATGCCCATTTCGCTGCTCCTGCTGTAAAATCCACTGTACATTTTCTGCCATAAATTGATCTCTTAATGTAGCACCATCAGCATTTGTCAGAGTTTGCAGCTCGGAATGCTGCATTAAAACATCTATAAAGTGAATTGCATTTCCCGAATCGCTCTTGCTTTCCAATTCTTTCTTCACTTGTGTAAGGGTTTCAATTCGAGTAGATAAATCGCATTCACTGCTCCAATTTTCACCTTCCACAAGTTTCTGCAAGTTTGTTGTGTCCACTTCCAGTTCTTTGCAGGCTTCTTCCAAAAACCTCATGCTGTAAGAAATCCTCTGCATATCAAAACCGTAAAAGCGAAGGTCTTCGCCTTCCAATGCACGTTCATTGTACTGGCGCATATAAGAGATGAGTTCTGCCATCTCTTCCGTTCTATAAATGGAAAATCCAATCGCTGCGGCTGCTTCCTGTGCTGTTCCCTCACCGCCGTGTATATATCGGTTTACCTGCTCGCAGCCGCCGCAGTCACCTTCAAGGGCAAACGCCCTAACACCATTATTTTTTACCAGCTGCTTGAACACTTCCAGCTTCAACTGCTGAAATTCTGCATTTCCGTGAGTAGCTTCTCCCAATGCAATTATTTTTGCACTTTCAGGCACAGTTATATTTTCCACGGGTTCAGCATAAGCTAAAAACTCTTCTGGATTCACATTTTCTCCTGTGCCAAAACCTCCAAAACGCATAAATACAAGTGCCGCTAAAGCCATAACACCTAATAATCCAAAAACGATATATCTTATCTTAAATCTTCTTGTCGTTTTATTCTTCATATCTGATAGCCTTTTATAATGAATCAGTTGTCTTACATCCGTTTTCCACGCTTATTGTACTTCACGTAATAGTTCTTCTGCCGTAGTGTTGAACAATTTTGCAAGTGTAAGCAGATTGGAAGTGCTTGGGTCAGATGCTCCGGTCTCCCATTTAGAGACAGCCTGCCTGCTTACGCCGATAGATTCTGCAACAAACTCCTGCGTCATCTTGCACTCTTCACGATGCTGCTTCAAAACCTCACCGAGAGATTTCTTGATGCTGGACTTTTCTTTTCTGACATTGCCTGATTTGACATATCTACTCAATGCTCTTATGAGGAAAATTCCCACAGTGATAAATGCCGCTATCACCGCCACCCCGATTAGCAGTACAATACCAAAAACAATAACTCCGAAATTCACTTAATCACCCCTTTTCGTGACTTCATGATAGCGAAATTTCATGGTTGCTACCACCAACTATCACGATATTTCTTTGGTTGCGAACGGTTGCGGAACTAAAATAACACTTTTTTTATGGTAAAGGCATATATGTAAATTAATAAAACGACAAATTCGGAGTTGTTTAACTGATTCTATAGTGTCCTATGATATCATCACGATGTTCCAGTATATCCTCTTCATAATATATTTGATATGGATTTGCATGATGGATAACAAAACATATACCTTTTCGATTTCTCTTGTCAGATATAATGCCGATATGTTTTTTAAATACAACAATATCTCCACCTTGCCATTCTTCTATTTCATTTATATCTGTAGTAAGACTTATTGCATTATTATCGAAATATACTTTTAAGTTTTTAACTCTTCTAAAATCTATATTTTTATCAACGGCATCTATATCATATAATTCTTTATTGTTTTTTATATCCTCATTTACTAATACCATCAAATCATATCCTGCATCTTTTAAAGCAAAAGCTACTACATCAGTACAAACTCCATATTCGTCATTTGGATAACCTGTGTTGTAATATTTGCTTTTATATTTGGGATTAGTTTTTATGTAATTATTTGCATTATTTAATATATCTGTTTGGTCATCTATACCATCATTGTCTTTATCAATATTGCTCTTGTAAGCTTCTATATTGAAATCTGCATTTGAATATTTTTTATGTGGAATATAATTAAAACAATACAACACATATAAAGCAGCAATTATTAGCACCGAAAAAACAATAAGCGTTATTCTCTTCTTCATACATTCTCCATTAAACAAATTCCGATTTGTTGAGCCAAGTATATCATGCTACTACCGGAAAGACCATCCTTTATATGTCAGAACAAAGCAAAAGGCAAGATACCACCATCTCAGTGATACCCTGCCTTTTCTTGTTCCTGCTTACTGTTCCGAGTAGGTCCCTTCTCAGAACCTCCTGTAAACAAAAAACGTACCCGAACCCTTTCTCACAGAGAATCGGATTCGAGTACGAACGGTATGGTGGGCCATGAGGGATTCGAACCCCCACTGAACCGGTTATGAGCCGGGGGCTTTGACCGTTAAGCTAATGGCCCTTATAATAATAAGGAGAGCGGCGGTACGGCCGGGCGAGCAACCCGCGGGCTGGCCGCTTTAGATTATCCATTATAGCAGAAAAACCTGTTGTTGAAAAGCGGATTTGCCGCACTTCGGCGGAAAGCACGGAATTTCGCCTGAAATTTCGTGCCGGATGCACCGAACCGGAAAGGAGAACGCCTATGAACCCCATTGCGCCGCCATTGCTGGCCTGGTTTTACAAAAACCAGCGCAGCCTGCCCTTTCGCACCCAGCCCAGTCCCTACCGGGTGTGGGTGAGCGAGATCATGCTTCAGCAAACGCGGGTGGCCGCGGCGCTGCCCTATTACGAGCGCTTTATGGCCGAGCTGCCCACCCCCGCCGACCTGGCCGCCTGCCCGCCCGACCGGCTGGACAAGCTGTGGGAGGGGCTGGGCTATTACAGCCGGGTGCGCAACCTGCAGAAGGCGGCCCGCATTGTGTGTGACCAGTATGGCGGGCAGCTGCCTGCCGACTATGAGGCCCTGCGGGCCCTGCCCGGTGTGGGGGATTACACCGCCGGGGCCATTGCCTCCATCAGCTTCGGGCTGCCGGTGCCTGCGGTGGACGGCAACGTGCTGCGGGTGTTCAGCCGCCTGTATGCGGACGGCGGCGACGTGACCAGCCCCGCCGTGAAGCGGGCTTTTACCGTCCGGGTGATGGAGCACCAGCCGCCGGACAGACCCGGCGACTACAACCAGGCCCTGATGGAGCTTGGTGCGCTGGTGTGCCTGCCCGGGGGCGAGCCGCAGTGCGGCGTCTGCCCGCTGGCGGGGCTTTGCCGGGCCCATCAGGCCGGGCAGGAGACGGCCTACCCGGTCAAGCCCCCCAAAAAGGCCCGCCGCAAGCTGCCGGTGACGGTGGCGCTGGTGCGCGGGCCGCAGGGCTGGCTGCTTCAGCGTCGCCCCGAGACCGGGCTTCTGGCCGGGCTGTGGCAGCCGCTGCTGTGGGAGGAAGCCCTCACGCAGGAGCAGCTGGCCCAGAAGCTGGCGGCGCTGGGCCTTGCAGGAACGGACTGGCAGCCTCTGCCTGCGGCCAAGCACATTTTCAGCCATCTGGAGTGGCAGCTGGGCGGCTTTGAGTGCCGGGCGGCGGACGGCTGCGCCCCGGCGGGCTGCGTGTGGGCGGACGAGGCCGCCCTGGCGGGAGAGTACGCCCTGCCGGGGGCCTTCAAGGCCTACCGCAAGCGGATGATGCAGGGGTGAAATTGCCTTAAAAGGTTGTAATCCGCCCCCCGGCCGGGTATAATGAAGACAAATCACGGGGCAGCCGGGCACACCCCCTGCTGCTGGTGGAAGGGCCGCGCGTAGGCGGCCGAGATTGCTGCCGGGCCGTCTGCCCGGCCACAAGGAGGAAATTCTCATGAAAAATAGCACCTTTGCCGCCATTCTGATGTTCCTGGCCGCCGCTGTGGGCGGGCTGGTTGCCGCTGCCCTGTATCTGCGCCGCCGTGAGAAGGAGCTGGACGAGTACGAACAGCTGCTGTTCAGCGAGGACTTTAAGGACGAGGACGATTACGACGAGGACGAAGAAGCCGCTGAGCCGCAGGAAGAGGCGGAAGAGGTTGTGGAGGCCCCCATCGCCGACGCACCGGCCGATGAGGAGTAATTCCACCGGAATTGCAGTTTCTAACGTTCTGAACAGGGGCCGCCCTTGCGCCCGCCTTGCACAAAAGGCAGCGGCGCAGGCGGCCTTTTGTCATAACCCGGGGCGGGCGGCGGCCGTATCCATGAAATAAATGGGCGGCCCGCCTCGTTTTCAACACAAAAGGACTTTATTTGTGGAAAATCCGGGCGTCCGCCTGTAAAGCCCTGCGTTTTGGGCAGGGGAAAGCGGGCGGGATGCACCGGCCGGGCAGATGCCCGAAGGAAAAAAGGAAACAGGGAAAAGAAAGGCGGAGGGAATGAAAGCATTTTTGCGCGGCGTCGGCCGCATTCTGGCCTGGCTTTTGCTGGTGGCGGTGCTCACCGGCGTGCTGGTGGGGGGCGTGCTGGCCTTCTTTTACAGCCGCACCGGCGAGGACAAACTGCCCCAGGACCCGGTGACCTACGGCGGCCAGGCGCTGGAAAACGTGGGCTATGACTGGAAGGTCCCCGTGCTGGGCGGGGTGCTGCACCGGCGGTTTCAGCTTTCGCCGGGGCTGGCATTGCAGGACCTGGGCACCTTTGACAACAGCGCCCCCGCGCTGGCCCTGCCGGCCTGGGGCACCCGCGCCCAGGTGGAGATCACCGACAGCACCGGGCAGACGACCTTCTCCGGCAGCGGAGAGGAGTACGCCCAGTTCCGCTTTGGGGCCAACGGCACCTATCAGGCAAAAATTACCGTGTGGCATGAATCGGCGGGGGAGAAGCCCGCAAAGGCCCAGGGCTACTATGTGTACAACCTGCGCTTTTCGGTGGACGCGGCCCCCAGCCTGGAGCTTTCGGCCGAGCACGCCAACCAGGGCGGGGTCATCGGCCTGCGGGTGACCGGCGTTTTGGGCAGCGAGCCGCCCCAGCTGGACAGCGATCTTGGGCAGGTGTGGTTCAGCCAGACCACCGGCGGCTGGATGGCCTACCTGCCGGTAACCTACAACGCCGAGATGGGGGAGCACACCCTCACCCTGACCAGCGGCAGCCACACCCTCACCGCCCAGGTGGAGGTGCGGGCCGCCGACTTTGCCAAGACCCCCGAGGTGGAGGCTCAGAGCTGGAGCAGCGCCGCCGCCCAGGAGTACCGCACGGTGATCTGGCCGCTGTACCAGCAGGGAGACCGTGCCCCCCAGTGGCTGGGGCGGTTCACCCAGCCGGTGCAGGGCAGCACGGTGCAGGCCTACGGGGCCTATCTGGCGGGCGGTGCCCGAAGCACCGAACTGCGGGTGCAGGCGGCGGACGGCGACGAGGTGGTCACCCCGGCGGACGGCGTGGTGGTGTACGCGGGCACGCTGCAATTGGGCGGCAACACGGTGGTGATCGACCACGGCTGCGGCCTGAAGAGCTACCTGTGCGGCCTGCGGGAACTGAGCGTCAGCGAGGGCGCACAGCTGACCCAGGGCGAGCTGGTGGGTTTGGCCGGGCAGGAGCCGGTGACCGTGGAAATGCGCATCGGCAACAAGAGCATCAACCCGGTGAACACGTTTAAGGGGCAGGGCGGGCTGTTCATGAAGTGAGGCAGCCGCGCTTTGCCGGAATCTTTGCCGAACCCCTTTGCTGGGGTTCGATTGCGATGGGATGTATCCCGAAGATACAGACAAATCTGTAAAAAGCGGATAAAAAGCGAATATAGAAAACGCCGGGCACGGCAGACGTTGCGTTCTGCTGTGCCCGGCGTTTTGTGCGCAAAAAGGGGAAAGATTGGCCTCGAAAACGGGCGAAAGTGCCTGCTTTCCGGGGCGGGCGGCCTTTTGCAGAAAGCAAAAACGCCCGCGCGGCCCGCGCGTTTCATGCGCTTTTTCGATTAGAACAGAATCTTCTCCGGGGCAATGGTGTCCTGCTCCGTGATGGGGCGGATCACCCGGCAGGGCACCCCGCCGGCCACGACGCCCGCGGGAATGTCCTGCGTGACCACGCTGCCCGCGGCGATGACCGACCCGGCGCCGATGGTCACGCCGCCGCACACCGTGGCGTTGGCCCCGATCCAGACATTGTCCTCCAGCGTGATGGGGGCCGAGGTGCCGATGCCATGGCCGCGCTGCTCCGGGTCCACAGAATGGCCGGAGCAGGCCAGGCACACGCCGGGGGCAATGAACGCCCCGGCGCCGATGTGCACCGGAGACGTATCCAGAATCACACAGTTGTAGTTGATCACGGCCAGCCCGTGGGTGTGGATGTTGAAGCCGTAGTCGCAGTGGAAGTCCGGCTCGATGCCTGTCATGGGCGAACAGGTGCCCAGCAGCTGCTGCAGGATGGCCGTGCGCTTTTCCCGTTCGCTGGGGGCAGTGCGGTTGTACTCCCAGCACAGCTGTTTGGCGCGGGCCTGAGCCTCGGTGGGAATGTTTTCGTAGCCGCTGGCATAGGCGGCGGGGCGCTTCATGATGTCAATGGGGTTCACGGTTGGGTGTTCTCCTTCTCTCAGTCGAAATGGTGAAACTTTACATTATAAAATAAATGTGCGGCTTTTTAATTCTTAAATAAGTGGAATATGGGGGGTGGCCCGCGGCGGGCCGTCAGTCCTCCAGCTCAAAATCGGTCCAGAGCAGCAGGTCCAGCGGGGCGTTCGGCTCGGCCACCAGGCGGCGGCTCTGGTTCAGGATGGCCTGCTCCAGCTTGTTGCGGGCCAGGCGGCCGTTGCCCGCGGTGGCGGCGTCCTCCGCCTGGCGGCGGGCGTAGTAGGCCAGCAGGGGGGCGTCGCAGGCGTCCTCCATGCGGTAGCCTTTGCCCTTGGCCTGCAGGCGGGTGATGCGCAGCAGCTCATCGGCGGTATAATCCGGGAATTCAATGAAGTTTGGGAAGCGGCTGGCCAGGCCGCTGTTGGCGGTGAGAAACGCCTGCATCTCCTTGGTGTAGCCTGCCAGCACCACCACCAGTTCGTCCCGGTGGTCCTCCATGCCCTTTACCAGCGTGTCGATGGCCTCCAGGCCGAAGCTGTCCTGCTCGCCCCGGTACAGGCTGTACGCCTCGTCAATGAACAGAACGCCGCCCAGCGCCGTGCTGATCACCTGATTCACCAGCGGGGCGGTGTGGCCCACATACCGGCCCACCAGGTCGGCGCGGCTCACCTCCACCAGCTGGCCGCCGCCCAGCGCCCCGATGGCCTTGAGATATTTGGACACCAGCCGGGCAATGGTGGTTTTGCCGGTGCCCGGGTTGCCCGCAAAAATCATGTGCATGGACACGGCAGCGCTCTTCATGCCCTGCTCTTTGCGGCGCTGCTGCACCTGCACGTTGTCCTTCAGGCTGAGCACATAGTCCTTGATGGGGGCCAGGCCCACGATTTCGTTCAGCTCGGCCTCCACCTGGGCCAGGGCACTGCCCCCGGCGGGCAGCAGCCGGGCCAGCGGAATGGCCTCGCCGCCCTCCGGCACCAGAACCAGCCCGCCCTCGCCGGGCTTGACCTCCAGCCGGGTGCCGGGGGCGGGGTCGTACTCCAGCGTGTACTGGGTCAGGCTGCGGAAGATCCGCTCCACATAGGCCAGAATGGGCTTTGCGCCGGTCTGGCGGCTGTAACAGGCGGCGGCCTCGTCCCGCACGGCGGGGTCCACGGCCAGGGTCAGGCCCAGACGGGCCTTGCACCGCTGGGCCAGGGCGTTCAGCTGCTGGGCGGCCAGCGCGGTGCGGCTTTCGGGGGCGAGGGGCGCGGCGGCGCACACATCGCCCAGCGCGGCGGCAAACCCCGCACCAAACCGGTCGCTGAGGGCGTCCGGCCCTTTTTCGCTGAAGAACACCAGATACTTGCCCCGGGCGGGCAGGCTCTTCACCGCGTCGGCCACCAGCGCGGTGCCCGCGTCCACCAGAATGCCCTTTTGCAGCACATACCGGCTGCCCAGCGGCGCGGCGCCCTCCTGCACCAGGCAGGCCAGCAGCCGCAGAAAGCTTGGGTGGCAGGCCTCGTAGTGGTCAAAGGCCAGAATGCCGCTCTTGTCGTTCAGGGCGGCGTACAGGTCCTGCAAAAACAGCTTTTCCTGCGCAGGGCCGGGGTAGAGGGCCAGGTCCATCGTGGTGACGTTCTCGCTGGCGGCAAGGCCACGGCGGGCCAGCTCGGCGGCCAGCTGCTTCAGGGCAAAGTGGCGGCCGGTGCCCTCCGGCCCCCAGATGAGGATGGCGTTTTTGGGGCCATTGCCCTCCACGCCGGTGACGTAGGGGCGGCGGAAGGCCATGCACAGCTGGCGGAGAAACTCCTCCTGCCCCAGCACGGTTTTGTTCAGGGCGTCGGCCAGGCCGGCGAACCCGGCCCGCACCGCGGGGGTGTAGCCCTCGGCGGGGTCCGGCGCTTTCTGGGGCAAAAGCCCGTCCTTCGCCATCTCCCGGGTGAGCTGGCCGGAAAGGGCGGCCGCTTCGGCGGCCTGCTGCTCGGCCCGCTGGGCCTTGGCGCCGGGCCGGCTGTGCAGGCCCAGGTCCGCCAGTTCCTGCGCCTGACGCTGCAGGGCCTCGGTCATGGCGTCGGCGTTGCGCTGCAGGGCGGCCAGCGGGTCCGCCTTTTGGGCGGGCTTTTCCGGCGCGGGCTTTGCGGCCTCGCCGGTGCTGCCGGTAAAGCGGCCCCGGCTGCCGAACACACCGTTCATCAAAGTATCCCAGTCATTGCTGCTCATGGCGGAACTCCCTTCCCGTTCATCGGCTGCTGCGGCAGGGGGCCGCGGCAGCCGGGTGTTTCTATAAAAATCAGTATACCATGTTGCAGCCCCATTGAAAAGCAGCGCCCATCGTGCTATAATAACCGCCGGGTCCACTTCTTTGCTGGAGGCGAGACCCAGAGCAACTTAGGATTTTAGGCTCGCCGGTTTTCAAAAACCGGTACAAACCCCGTGGACCTGGCGGTGCTGCGGAGGTCAAAATCTTACCGCCGGAGAAGTATGCAATGAGAACTAAAAAGATCGTGACCGGCGCGGTGATCGCCGCGCTTTACACAGCCCTGTGCCTGGCCCTGCCGGCGCTGAGCTACGGCACCGTGCAGGTGCGTTTCAGCGAAGCGCTGACCCTGCTGCCCGTGCTGATGCCCGGCGGCCTGATGGGCGTGACGCTGGGCTGTTTTTTAACCAACCTGGTGGGCGTGTTTCTGGGCACGAACATTCTGGGCGCGCTGGATGTGCTGTTCGGCACCCTGGCCACCCTGCTGGCGGCCCTGTGCACCCGGGCGCTGGCCAACGTGCGGGTGGGCAAGGGCCGCTGGGCAGTGGCCAGCGCCCTGCCGCCGGTGATTTTCAACGGCCTGATCATCGGCGCAGAGCTGTGCTGGTGCATCATGGGCCAGTGGAACTGGGGCGTGTTTGTTGCCCAGGGCGTGAGCGTGGCCATGGGCGAGGCTGTGGCCTGTGTGCTGGGCGTGCTGCTGGTGCACTATGTGGAGAAGAATCCCCGGCTGCTGGCCACCTTTCAGGGCTGAGCGCGCGTTTGCTCCTATCCTATAAAATAGAATCAGTGAGGCACACCGCGTGGTGTGCAGAAGGGAATGCCCCGGGCTTTTTCAAAGTTGCTCGGCCGGGGGCGTTCCCGTTTTTTATTTTGAGGCGGAATGCGGTATGAAAATGCGGGCGGCACGGTCGAAGAATTGCCAAAAAATTGACAACCACAAAAAATGAAACACGAAAAGCAAGAAAGGAATTGCTTTTGTCAAAATGTTGGAATTTCGCCGGGGTTGTAAAACGTTTATAATAAAAACAGCAAAAGGAAGCCGAAGCTTGGAAGAGCTTCCTTCCGGGTATGCAGGGCAACTACGACACCCTGCTGCGCTCCACCAAGTCTGTGGAAGTTCTGACCAACGCCGGCGTTGACGTCGCCTGCATCGGCGGCGAGCAGATCTGCGAGTGGAGCCGCGCTACCGCTCAGGAGAAGATTGCCGCGCTGCTGGCCAACTACAGCGACGACATTGATGCCGTTATCTCCTGCAACGACGAATGGCTCTGGGCGCCAACTCGTTTTATGTGGACCGCCCAGGCCCTGGGCAGCATCAAGATGGGCTTTGTGTGGATTCAGCTGCTCATCTGCGCCGTGGTGCTGGTGATGGTGCCCTTCTACCGGCTGGATAAAGAGATGCCGGCCGTGCGCGCGGCATTGGCACACGAAGGGGAAGAGACGGCGCGTTGAAAAGCGGCTGTTTTGGCTCATCGGCGCAGCCGGGGCAAATGGCCCGAATAGGGCGGATTTTGACCGGCTGCGGCGGTTGCACCGGCCGCGGAATGGTTGTACACTAAAGCGATATGAGCCGAGATACGGTGCAGAAAAACCGGCCGGAACAGCCCGGCCGGTTTTTCCATGCCCGGATGGATCCCGCAAGAGGGGGAGAGACGATGGAGATCAGTTTGCTGCTGGCACAGCAGATCCTGCAATTGTTTTTGATTTTGCTGATGGGCTACGCCGTGGTGCGCTGCGGCCTGCTGAAGGCGGCGGACAGCCGGGTGCTTTCGGTGGTAATGGTGTATCTAGCGCTGCCCTGTGTGGTGCTCAAGGCCTTTCAGATCGACGATTCGCCTGCGCTGCGCACCGGGCTGTTGTACGCCTTTGCCATTGCGGTGCTGCTGCACCTGCTGTTTCTGGCCCTGACGGCGGTGCTGAAGCGGCCGCTGCAGCTGGACGTGATCGAGGGGGCCACCCTGATTTACAGCAACGCGGCCGCGCTGGTCATTCCGCTGGTGCGGGCCCTTCTGGGGGAGGCGTACGTGGTGTACTCCTGCGCCTTCGTCATCGTGCAGCTGGTTCTGCTGTGGACCCATTGCAGCACCAGCCTGCAGGGCGGCGGGGCCATTGAGTGGAAAAAGATTCTGCTGAACGTGAATCTCATCTCCATTGTGGTGGGTGCGGTGCTGTTTTTTGCCCACATTCCGCTGCCCGGCCAGCTGCTGGGGGCCTTGAACACTATGGGCGACATGGTTGGCCCGCTGGGTATGCTGCTGGCGGGCATGGCCATTGCCGAAAGCCCGCTGAAGCAGCTGTTCTGCACAAAGCGGTATTACCTGCCGGTGGCCCTGCGGCTCATCGGCTACCCGGTGGCGGTGCTGGCGGTTCTGCGGCTGCTGAACGCGGCGGCCTGGGTGCCGGACGGCCGCTCTATTTTGATGACGGTGTATCTGGCGGCCATTACCCCGGCCTGCGCCACCCTTACCTCCATGGCGCAGCTGTACCACCGCAACGCGGCCCAGAGCAGCGCGCTGTATGTGCTGTCCACGCTGCTGTCCATTGTTACCATGCCGGTGATGATCGGCCTGTTTGCGCTGGCCTTTCCGGTGTGAGGGCGGCGGGGAAGGCTTTGCCTGCGCGGCGATTGAACAAAACCATGCAGAAAAAAGGCCGCCGTTCCCGCGCATACGCCGGGAACGGCGGCCTTTTGGCGTTCAGCGTTCGATCTGCATTCAACTGGATTGCGGGCTGGTTCGGGCAGTCGATCAGGGCAGCTTTTGCAGGGTGCCGTCCGCCAGAAGCTGAACGGCGTCGCCCTCCTGAATGCCCCGCTGGGTGAGCAGCGCGTCCGGGCAGGTGACCACCCGGCGGCCGCCCGGCCCCTCCAGCAGAATTTCGCAGAGCAGGGGAGCGTCTTCGGACAGCTCTTCGCAGCCGTACATGGGTTCATCCATGCGCAGAACGCGGAAGGCTTCGGTGGTTTCGATGGGCATGGGCGTGTCTCCTTTGCCAAATGGCTGAATGATGCTTAATACGCAAAAGCGCCCCCGACGTGCGCTTTGCACATCGGGGGCGCCAGTTGGCTTGCGGGCCGGTGTTTAAGCCTTGCCCTAAAGTTTACTTCTGTTTACGCTTTTTGTAAACATACAGCCCGGCCAGAGCGGTGCCGCACACCAGCAGCAGCCCAACCCAGGTCATCAGAGAGGCATTGTCTCCGGTGCGGGGGCTGCTCTGCGCCGCGGCAGCAGGCTGTGCCGTGCTGGCGGGTGCGGGGGTCTGCTTCGGCTTGTCCTTGTGGTCCGGCTTGGGGGTCGGCTCCGGCGTGTAGGTGTTGGTGAAGGTCAGGCCGCCGTCCGGCAGAGCAACCTCTGCGGTGAGCTGGCCGTCCTTGTCCGCGTCCCCCACCTTGACGGTGACCGTGTAAACGGTCTGGTCGTAGGTCACGCGGGCAGCGCCCGTGTTCTTTTCGCGCACGGTGTAGGTGTAGGTGCCCTCGGCTTCAAAGGCGAGAGGATCGAAGTAGAAGCGGCCGTCCGCCTGGTTGGCGGCCTTGAGGAGCACCGTGCTGCCGTCGGCGCTGCAGAGAAGCTCGGCCATGGGGCGGCTGCGCAGCAGGTGGAAGTCGTCCACAAAAATGTAGCATTCGTCCGGCCCGGCCAGCTCGCGGCACAGATCGTCCAGAATCAGGGCGGCCCCGGCGAGGTCTGACGGGCAGTCGTACCCTTTCAGAAGGTCCAGCCCGGCGTGGGCAAAGGCGATCTGGATGCTCTGCCAGAAAATGGGCAGGGCATCGGAGTAGACACTGATGCGCAGGACTTTCGTGCCGGGAGTTTTGGCACACTTGTCAAGAAACCAGTTGATGGCGGTGGTTTTGCCGTAGGCCATGGGGGCCACCACGCTGGTGAGCGGATACTCGCAAATGCCCTGCAGCTGCTTTTGCAGCGTGTCAGACAGGTAGATGGTGTTCAGTTTTCCTTTTCGTTTCAACATGGAATGCCTCCGAAAGACGATCCTTTTTTCTATCTGAAACGGTTGCCTGAAAAATTATTCGACGCGTTTTTGGCTTTTGTTGATTTTACTTGATTATATACGATATTGTGTTTATAAATCAAGTGCCTTGGCGATGCAAAAACAGGAAGCGTGCCCCGGGCCATGCCCGCCTGATTCGGCTGGCAGTCCGCCTGTCGGAGTGCTCGGCGGGGAAGGGCGGGCCGAACGCGCCGCCGCGGGCCGAAACCGGCGGCAAAATAAAAACAAAGAGACGGGGCACCCGGGCCGGTGCTCCGTCTCTTTTGATACAATGCAGGATTCAAAAACTCACAAAATTATTCACAAGTCCGCAAAAAGGGCTTTCAAAAACCAGGCAAAAACTGCCGCGGTGTGAACCGCGCCTGCCTCAATCCACAAACTTGAACAGGTTCAGGCCCACCTCGGGGGAATACTCCCGTTCCACCTGGCCGTCGATGCGGTGCAGGATGAACTCGCCGGTGAGGCTGACAATGGCCCGGTTCACATGACCGCCGTGGCAGATGCCCTGCATCACATTGGCCACCACCATGTGCAGGTGCAGGTAGGTTTTTCCGTCCATGGTGGAAATGTTGCCGCTGCAGGAGGCGATTTCCATGTCGCCGGTGTAGGTCTGGGTTTCATAGGCGAAGCGCTGGGTGTTGAACACGCCCAGCGTCACCTCGCCCACGGCACCCAGGCCGCTTACCGAGGCCAGCTTCACCTGCTCTTTTTCACACACGGCCTGCAGCACGGTGGGAATGTCCTCGCCTTTTTGAATGCGAAGCACGATGTCGTTGCCAAAAACACGGTATTCCATAAAAAATCCTCCTGTTTTTAAGAATGGCAGAAGCACTTCAGCCGCCATTGCGCGCTTTGGTACGGTATTCGGTGGGGCTTTGGCCCATCTGGCGGCGGAGGTGCGGGCGCTGACCGGCGAGGAATTCCAGGCCGCGCTGGGGAAAGACGGCGCACTGTACCTGACCCTCGGCGCGCAAAACCCGCAGGTAGGCCCGCTGGGTACCCCGGCGTGAGGGCACGCCAAACAAGCAAAAAGAAAAAGGCATGGCGCATTGCGCCATGCCTTTTTGGTGCGACCGGGAGGATTCGAACCTCTGGCCTTCCGGGTCGGAGCCGAACGCTCTATCCAGCTGAGCTACGATCGCACGGATTCCACCGGGGAACACTGCCCCGATACGCCTAATATGATACCACATTTTTGAGGAATTGAAAAGGGGAAAGCCGAAAATTTTTCGCGGAATGGGACGGAATACAAAAACTGTGCATCTTACACAAAACTTTTGAAAAAACAAAAAGAAATCTCTCGCTTTTTACAGCGAACTCTGCTATAATAATGTCAACGAAGATTCAAAGCTGCTTTGAATCCTCGAAAAAGGCGGGCGCTTCGGCCCCGTGTCAGCGCCTGCTGTTAAAGGAGGCTATGCTTCATGAAGGTCACATGTTCTGGTCGCAAGGTTTCGCTGAAACCCAGTTTTATCGAGAAAGCGGAGGCACGGCTTGCCAAGCTGGATAAGTTCTTCCAGGAGGAAGCCTCGGCCCAGGTTACCGTAACGGTGGAGAAAAGCGGGCATACCGTGGAAATTACCGTGCGGGGCGAGGGGCTGACCGTCCGCGCAGAGAAGGCTGCTGACCGCATGGAGGATGCGCTGGACGCCGCCGTGGACCTGCTGACCCGCCGCCTGGTGAAAAACCGTAAGCGCCTGGGGGACAAGCTGACCAAGGCCGCCGCACCGGAGGTGCCCGTGGAAGAGCCGGAGGAAGAGTACGACGTCATCCGCGAGAAGCGCTTCAGCGTGAAACCGTGCAGCACCGAGGAGGCCATTCTGCAGATGAACCTGCTGGGCCACAACTTCTTCCTGTACCGCAATGTGGAGGATGGGCAGGTGCAGCTGGTGTACCGCCGCAACGACGGCAACTATGGCGTGCTGATTCCGGAAGGCTGATTGCCCGGAAAATACCCTGAAATAAATACACAGCGCCCCCTTGGCCATTGGCCGAGGGGGCGCTGTTTGTCTGCCTTTTTATGGGTGCTTATGGGTGGCTGGGCGGCGTGGTCACGCAAAACCCGGGTGCGGCCCCGTACCGGGCGGCCGGTTATTGCAGGGTGATCTGCCGCTCGAACTGGACGCGCTTCTGCACGTAGATTTTGCTGGCAAAGGCCAAGGTAAACCGGCGCACCAGCAGGGTGATGTCGTTGGGGGCATCGGCGGTGTCCGGCTCCGGGTCGGCCGCCGGAGAGAAGGCGGTGCGCAGGGCGTTTTCCAGCTCCACACAGAAGTAGTTGTAGGCCTTGGGCATGGGGTAGCGGGCCAGGCCGATCTCGCTCAGGGCCGAAAGCTCCGGCAGGCTGAGCACCTGCTTCATGGCGCACAGCGTGACCAGCCGGGCCAGCTGCACCCGGCTGTACTTTTTGTTCACCGGCCGCTCGATCACCCGCATTTTTACATAGTTGTTCACCATGGCCTTGGTGAGGGTGAAATCGCCCGCGGCGGCGGGGTTGGCCAGCGGGGCGTAGATTTCGTTGATGTAGCCGGTCAGCTGATCCATATACAGCTCAATGGCGGGCAGCTCTTCCCAACGGGGGCAGCGGAAGGCCAGCACCTCCCGCGTCAGGTTGGAATGGTCGAAGATTTCAGGCATGGCGAGGCTCCTTCCCGTTTGCGGAATGTGCGGTCAGTCCTCCGGATGGTTTTTGCGCCAGGCGAGGTATCCTTCCAGAATGACGGCGGCACTCACCGAGTCCAGCCGGTCCTTGCGCTTCTGGCCGAACACGCCGTTGTCGCTGAGAATGCCCGCCGCGGTGATGGTGGTGCGGCGCTCATCCCACAGGGCCACCGGCAGGCCGGAGGCTTCTTCCACCTTGCCGGCCAGGCGGCGGCTTTTGCCCGCGCGGGCGCCCTCGGTGCCGTCCATGTTCATGGGCAGGCCCAGCAGAATGCGGGCGGCCCCCTCCTTGGCGGCGGCCTCGGCAATGTAGGCGGCCACCTTGTTCATGGATTTTTCGGTGATCTGGGGCAGGGGGGTGGCCAGCAGCTCGCTCTCGTCACAGATGGCCAGGCCGGTGCGGGTTTCGCCGTAATCCACAGCCAGAATTTTCATGGGCAAAGGCTCCTTTTGTTGTGTTTTATGTTACGTCCCGAAACCAGCCGGGACGAGATGTGGTTTTGAGTATTAGAACTTCTCTATTATATCAGCGGGCCGTCACAAAAGCAATCAGATGCGGCCGTTCTGGCCACCGTGCAAAGCCCGATTTGGCCATTGGGCGGCACAAAACGGCGGCCCAAAACGCAAACACAGCGCCCCGGGCGGGGTTGACCCGGGGCGCTGTGTGCTTATAGCTTATAGAAGAACGGCCTTTAGTCGTTCCAGTAATCGGTTTTGCCTTCCAGCCCCACGGTGGAGGCCTTGAACACGGGGTTCTTGCCCGCGGCGCGCTGGGCGGTGTAGTCGTCCAGTGCCTTGATGGCGGTGCCGCCCAGAATCAGAATCACCGGCACGTTGATGAGGGTCATCAGGCCCATCATCACGTCAGAGGTATCCCACAGCAGGCCCATGCTCATGCCCGCACCTACGAACACCACAAGAGAGGCCACGATGCGGAAGCCGGTCATGAAGCCCTTGGAGGGGGTGCCTTTGTGCAGGTAGATGAACAGGTTGTCCATGTAGAACAGGTTGCCCAGCAGGGTGGTAAAGGCGAACAGCACCATGAACACCGTGATGAACACGGGGCCGATGGGGCCGAAGGCCTGGCGCAGGGCGGCCTGCACATAGGGGGCGCCGGCCAGGGCCGCGTCCGGCTCCATGCCGGAGCACAGGCACATGAAGGCGGTGCAGGTGCACAGCAGCAGGGTGTCAATGAACACGGACAGCATCTGCACCAGGCCCTGCTTGACAGGGTGGCTCACGTCGGCGCAGGCCGCCGCGTTGGGAGCGCTGCCGCAGCCGGCCTCGTTGGAGTACAGGCCGCGCTTGATGCCGTACATCATGCAGGAGGAGGCGAAGCCGCCGAAGATGGCCTGGAAGTCAAAGGCATCGTGGAAGATGCGGCCCAGCACCTGGGGCAGCAGGGTGATGTGGGTGAGGATGACCGCCAGAGACACCAGCACGTACACAATGCCCATCACGGGCACCAGCAGGGAGGTGACCTTTACCACCCGCTTGCCGCCGCCCAGCAGGCAGTAGCACACCAGCACGGCCAGCACACCGCCGATGATCCAGGGGGTGGTTTCGGGGTTGTAGAAGCTGTACACGCTGAAGGTGGACTGCAGGTTGTAGGAGGCCAGCATGTTGAAGCCCACCGCGTAGGTGGCGATCATGAACACGCAGAACAGCACAGCCAGCAGGCGGCTGTGCAGAGCGGCCTCGATGTAGTAGGCGGGGCCGCCGTAGCTGCCGCTGCCGTTGCTGTAACGCTTTTTGTAGATCTGGGCCAGGGTGCTCTCCACAAAGGCGGAAGCGCCGCCCACCAGGGCGATGACCCACATCCAGAACACGGCACCGTAACCGCCCAGGCAGATGGCGGTGGCAATGCCCACAATGTTGCCGGTGCCCACGCGGGAGGCGGTGGACACCATCAGCGCCTGGAAGGAGGACACGCTGTCCTCCTCGCTGGGCTTTTCGGTGACCACGCGGACGGACTCGCCAAACATGCGCAGCTGAACGAATTTGGTGCGGAAGGTGTACCACAGGCCACAGGCCAGCAGCAGGATGATCAGCAGCTTGGAGTACATAAAGTTGCTGACCACGCCAATGATCTCGGCATAAACTGACATAGATTTCCCCTTTTCCTCGGCCGGCGGTTGCGCGAACCCCCGGCAGCCACAAGCGAACGCCGGAAAAACCCCATTCCGGCAAGAAACAACAATTTATTCTAGCAAGAAATCGAGAGGACTGTCAAATACACACGCCAAAGTGAAAAAGTACCCGCAGCCGTTCAAAGGCGCAGAAACACCGGGACGCCGGGGTAAACCCGGCCCGGGAAAAAATGGACAAAACGTAGCCAGCCGCGCTGCGGAAATCCACCAAAAAGAAGAACCTGCACACAGGGGTACGCCCTACAAAAGACGGGGCGGAGCACGGGCTTTATAAAAGCTCAGCCAAAACACCGCGATGACAAGCAGATTCCGCCCACTGTCCCGTTTGGACAAAGAGCCGCGCCGAGCAATTGACACTGCGGCGTTGGTGGGCGTATAATGCGAAGCGTACTCACGCGGTTAGCAATTGCTAATATGGACGAAATGCCCAAATGCAAGCGCGCCGTTTTTTAAGCCCGCCAAGTTAGCCGCAACTAACCAGACGGGCGCAGACCATAGAAAAAAGAGAGGAATGAATACCATGAATCAGAGAACGCGCGTCCTCACCGGCCTGACGGCAGGCGTACTGGCCGTCAGCGCCATGGCCTTCGGCTTTTCCAAGTGGAGCAGCGAGATCAACCTGAACGGGTCGGTTTCGGCCAATGGCAAGTGGGATGTGGCCGTGACCGCGGCCAGCGCCCAGGTAAGCGGCACCGGCACACAGATGGGTGCCATTCAGGGCGAGGCCACCTACAACGTGGTTACTTACCCGGTGTATGTGCACTACAACAACGGCTACTACCACTACTATGTGGGCGACGATGAGGCCGCCGTGGTGAGCATGAGCCGCAGCGAGTTCACCTCCAAGTATCAGGAGGCCTCCAACCCCAAATTCCCGGTCAAGTACATCGGCGTGTCCCGCTTCAACTCCGGTGCCAAGAGCGGCGACTACACCTTCGCGCTGAACGTGAACGAGAACGGTGCGGCCATCAATGCAGGTGAGCAGAACCGCAGCTCCATCAAGGCCGTGGACAACGGCGAGCACGACGGCCAGCAGATCGGCACCGCCATTGCCTGGTGCTTCAAGGGCTTCCCCTCCAACACCCCTGAGAACGACAAGATTCAGCTGACCTGGGCCGATGCGAAGAATTATTTTGCCGAGCATGAGACCAGCGATGCCGTCGAGACCGTGGATGCCACCTGCGATGTGACCGTGTACCCCATCACGGTGACCACCTCCAACGGCTACTATGCCTTCCAGGTGGACGACCAGAACCCCCAGACCGTGGCCGTGACCAAGGCTCAGCTGGACGCCTACGACCAGCAGTACACCCTGAACCAGATCTACGATCCCGCCAGCAAGGAGTACCGCCGGTTTGCCTCCGGGTATAAGTTCACCGACAACACCTGGAAGAGCAGCCTGACCGCGAAGATCTGCTTCAACGAGGGCTTTGATGCTTCCGACTTTGCCACCAACAACGGCATGAGCAACAGCAAGGTGGCGGACGACAACGCCCTGAACGCCTATGTGGGCAAGCAGGTGGGCAGCATGGTGCTGTTCTGCGTGGGCGGCTCCAGCACCGCAGTTTCGGAGAACCCCAACCTGAAGGCTCCCGACTGGAAGCAGGCCAGCACCCAGCTGGCGGAGAACCCCACCGTGACCCGCAACCTGACCGCCGTGTTCACCAAGGACACCGTGACCTATGCCCCGGTTGAGTTCACCCTGCCCGAGGCCTGGGCCAACTACACCGTGACCATCACCAACAACGGCACCGTGAATGCCAACCTGGCGGACTGCAAGGTTGTGACCAGCCTGGACGACGGCAGCAAATTTGCCGATGCCTTTGAGGTGAGCGTGCCCGAATTCGGCGCCGACGAAGTGCTGGCCCCGGGCAAGAGCTGCACCTTCAACGTGGTGGTGAAGGCCCTGAACGACGCCGACGGCAACATGGCCGCCAGCACCGGCAGCTTCACCATCGGCCTGAACTATGTGCAGGACGAGGTGGAGGCCGCCCCCGAAGTGAGCCACAGTCATTCCTGAATCAGACAGAACGAACTTGAACCGCAGAGGCCGGACAGGGCAGATCCCCGCAAAAGGGGAACGGCCTGCCCGGCTTTTGCCCGTGAACCGGAAACCAGAAAAGAGGACGCATGAACAAACGGACACACATCCTGGCCGGCGTGCTGGCGGCGGCGGTGCTGCTGCTGGGGGCGGCCAGCGCGAAAACGGGCCTTTCTGCGTGGAAAACCCAGGTGGGCGTGCAGGCGGCGCTCTCGCTGCAGGACGGGCGGCAGCTGGCGCTGCAGGATGCAGCCATGACCGTGTACCGGCCGGCGGTGCAGGCCCCGGAGGAGACGCCCGAAGCCAACGCGGCGGAGAAATCGGCTGCCCCGGAGCCGACCACCCCAGAGCCGACCGAAACGGCTTTGCCGGAGGATGCACCGCCCGCCGAGGAGACCGGCAGCGAGACGGGCACAGGGGAAGCGGCGGCAGACGCACAGGCCCAGCCGCAGGCCCTTGCCGCGCCGATGAACGCAGAATCAAACGCGGAATCGACTGTGCCTGAGGCGGAAGCAGTGGGAGAGGCTGAAGCGGAACCGGCAGAACCGCAAGCAGAAGAACCGGCCGCCCCGGAGCTGTCTGAACTGGAACCCGCGGCCAATGGCTCACAGCCGGAACCAACGCCCGCCGAACCGGCACAACAGTCAGCCCCGGCCCCGCAGGCCGCCGCGCCGGAGGGAACCCCTGTGGAGGTGCGCCAGCCGGAGGGCCTGTGTGCCGAATACCCGGAGGTTGCCCTTCAGCCCGGCGGGTGGGCCGAATATCAGGTGGTTCTGGTGAACGAGGGTACGGCGGACGCCGCGCTGCTGGAGCTGGAAATCCCCGACCTGCCGGAGGGCGTATCCTGCGAAGGGCCGGAGCTGCCCGAGAGCGGGCTGCTTCGGGCGGGCGAACGGCTGAACCTCACCTGGATTGTGCATTGTGAAGGGGAGGGCCGGCCGGTGGCCTTCTCGGTGACGGCGCACCTGACCCAGCTGCCGATCGCCCCCGCGCCGAGTGCCGCGTACACCATTGCCCCGGGCAGCGGGCGGGAGGAGGAGACCCCATGAACAAGAACAAAACCGCCCGCCTGCTGGGGGCAGTGGGGGCGCTGGCCCTGCTGCTGACCGCCGGGGCCGGCCCGGCCTATGCCCAGGAGACGGCCGCCGGAATCGTGGTGGAGCAGGCCGCCCTGACCGACAGCCGGGGACTGGAGGGCGACAGCCGGGTGACGGTGGAGGGGGCCGACTGCATTCAGGCACAGCTGGGCACCCTGACCATGCCCGGCGCTTACGGAACCATCGCGGTGACGCTGCAAAACCGGAATTCCTTCCCGGTCAGGCTGGTGAAAAAGGCCGTCACCGATACCACGCTGGAGGACATTCAGGTGCGCACGGCCCTGCTGGAGCCGGGGGAGGAGACCATCCCGGCGGGCGGGCGCTGCACCTTTGGCCTGACGGTGGAGTGGGCACCGGATTCCCGGCAAAGCTATGAGCAGGCTGAGGGGGATTTTGCCGTGCGCCTGCGCTATGAGGACGGAACGGTGTGGGTGGACCCCCAGCCTGACCAGCCCGCCGACAACGAGGGCAGCACGGGCGGCGAGAGCGGCAGCGGGGCCGAGGCCGCGGCGGCGGGAAGCACATCGAGCACTCCGGCCCGGAGCGCCCCGGCCACCGGAGACCGGGCGGCCCTATTGCCCTGGATGGCCCTGCTGGCTGCCAGCAGCTTGGGCCTGGCCGGAATGGGGCACCGGGAATATCACCACAGAAAGGGTAATTGAACCATGCAGGAGAAAAAACAACGGGCGGAGCTGCCCTGGCTGGGGCAGGCTCTCTGCCCCACCACCCCGGAAAAGCGCAGCAGTGCGGTGTTCTGGGCGGCAGCCTTTGGCGGGCTGACCCTGCTGGGCAGCCTGCTGATGGGCGTGCTTATGGGCTGGACGAAGAACCCGGGTTGGCCGCTGACCCCGCTGGTGCTGGCCGGGGCGGCGCTGGGGCCGCTTCTGGTGCAGGAGGTGCTGCGGGCGGCGGTGTACCTGCCGCTGCGGCGGTTCGGCCCCTGGAAGGCGGGCGTGCTGGCCGCTCTGACGCTGGCCGCCGCCCGGTGCCTGCCGGGGCTGGCTGCGGCCCGGGCCAGCGGCAGCCTGCTGCCGGTTTTGCTGGAGCAGGGCCTTCCGGCGCTGATTCAGTCGGCCCTGCTCACGGCGCTGCTGGCGGTGGGCGGGGTGCTGCCTGCGGCGGAATACCGCCTGCTGGCGCTGCTTCCGGGGCTTCTGCCCCGGGTGCCGGCGGCCAACCGCTTTGCCCAGGTGTTCCTGAGCCTGCTGCTGCCGCTGCTGTTCCTCATTGCCATCAGTGAGGACTGGAGCGCCCCCGCCGCACAGCAGGAGACACCCGCCAAAGGCCGCAGTGCCCTGGCCTGGGCCGCAACGGCAGTGCCCTGCCTGGTGCTCATTGCCTTTTTTGCGGGCTGGCTGCCTGCATACCCCACGGCCATTGCCACCGGAAGCATGGAGCCGGAGATTCAGATCGGCGATATGGTGGTGATGGCCCGCTGGGGCCTTGCAGACATTCAGCCCGGCGACGTGATCGCGGTGGAGCGGCAGGGCCGCACCATCGTACACCGGGTGGTGGAGGTGCGGCAGGAGGCGGGCGAACCCCTGTATGTGACCCAGGGCGACGCCAACAACGCCCCGGACGAGGAACCCGCCGCCCAAAGCCAGGTGGAGGGCCGTATGATCGGGTTGGTGCCCGCATTGGGCCGCATTTCGCTGTGGTTCCACACCGACGGCTGAAGTGTTCTTGGGCAAAAATGGCGATAAACAACTGATTTTTGCGATATTTATAAAAATGCACCGACAGGTACGCCCCTCATGGGGGGCAGTATCTGCCGGTGCGTTTTGCATATTCTTGAAACCGGTTCTTGCACTGAACGAAGAACGGCGCCTTCACGAAGCCGTCAGCAGTTCCACTGGCAGCGCTTCATGTCCACACAGCCATTGGGGCGGAAGGTTACTCCCTCGGCCTCCAGCAAGCGGCGCTGGGCGGGCCAGCCGGGTGCAGTGCGGCCCGCGTGGTTTACCACCCGGTGGCAGGGGTAGCTGCCGTACAGGTTGGCATAACGGAGAACCCGGCCCACCAGTCGCGCATTCTTGTCCCGCCCGATGAGGCGGGCAATCTGCCCGTAGCTGGCCACCCTGCCGCAGGGAATCTCTGCCACGGCGCAGAGCACCGCATAAATCAGCTCGTCGTTCAGCGCGGTGTGCGCTTTGGAATTATCGAACGATGAACTCAAAGTTTTCACCGTAGCCGATCTGGTTGCAGACGTGCAGCAGCTGGCCGTCGCCCCGGAAGACCCGGCCCCAGGTGCCCAGCAGCGGCGTGTTGCGGGATACGTCCAGCATACGGGCGATCTTTGCATCGGCCCGCACAATGCGGAGGATCACCTCGCCGGTGATGATGTCAAAGCCCTTTTCCTCCCGCAGGTAGCGATAGAGCGAGTCGTGCTCCAGATCCATACTCAGCAGAAAGCTGTACTGCTTGGGAAAATAGTTTTCCTCAATGACGCAGGGCTCATCGTCCATAAAGCGCAGGCGCTTGATGAACAGCACCTCGTCGCCCGGCTTCAGATCCATCCATTCCAGAACCCGGGCGTCGGTGGGCACTTTGATGCCCGCCTCAATGAGCCGGGTGCTGGGCTTGCGGCCGTTCACGGCGCACAACTCGGTAAAGCTCATGCCGGAGCGGTTCATGTCCTTGTGCATTTTGGGGGCGCGGATGAAGGTGCCCTTGCCCTGCTTCTTTTCCACAAGGCCCTCTTCCACCAGGTCGCCCACGGCGCGGCGCACGGTGATGCGGCTGATGCCGTATTTCTCGGCCAGATCCTCTTCCGTGGGTAGGCGCTTGGTTGCGTCAAACGCGCCGCCCTGAATGTCGGCGCGCAGGGCGTTGGCCACCTGCTCATACAGAGGGATGACGCTGTTGTAATCGATGATGGAAGAGGTGTTGGCCGGTTGTTTCATTTCATTCACCACAAGTCGTTCTTTCATAGTTGTAACATAACATCTTATGATATATAGAATACCATAAAACGTTTCTTATTACAAGAAAAAAGAGGCTCCGAACGCTTTTCTGAACAATTTTTCAGCAGGATGTACATACGGTTTGGAAATCTTGTGTGAAATCCGCAGAATTTTTTGGGAAAATACACAAAAAATGACCCCGAAGCGCAGAAAAACGACGGGGTCATCGGCGTATAAATATGCGGCTTGCGCGAGTTCAAAGGGTGGTTTCGGTGTAGCGCCGGCCGCGCAGGGCAAACAGCGCGAACACCAGCAGGCTGAGGCACAGGCTCAGCGGTGCCATCGCGCCGGCACCGAGCGCATCGCACAGGCTGCCGCCCGCCAGATTGGCCAGCACGGTGCCCACCGCACTGGTAACGGTCAGCCCCATGGAGATGGAGAAGCTCCGGATGCGTTCGTCCGCCGCCTGGGTGAAATAGTCCACGATGGCGGCGTAATAAATGGCAAAACTGACAGACTGGAAGATCTGTCCCAGATATAGGGGCCAGATGCCCGGCAGCAGGGCCAGAATGGCCGGGCGCAGAAGATTGGCCGCCAGCGCCGCCCCCATGCGCCGGTGCAGCGACCATTTGCGGGTGAGCAGAGAAAGCGCCAGCAGAGCAAGCGATTCCATCGCCGAGCCGGCGGCGCACACCAGGCCGAACACCTCGGAGCCGCCCTGCCGCTGGGTGACGATGAGCGACAGATAGCTGCCCACCGGCCGGTGGCTGCACCAGAACAGGGTGCCCAGCAAAAGCCCGAACCGGAAGCGGGGGCTTTTCAGGGCGGTGGCAAAGGCCCCGGTCACCGAGAGGTGGTCGGCCCGGCGCGCCTGGGCCTGGTTGCCCAGGCGGATGGCAGGCAGCCGGAAAAGGAAGGGCAGCATGGCCCCGAACAGCAGCGCCTGAAGCACAAAGTAGCCGCCCCAGCCGAACCGCTGGAAGAACAGCCCCGCGGCCGCCGAGGTCAGGGCAAAGCCGACGGAACCGGCGGACCGTACCCGGCTGTATACCAGGCTGCCGTCCAGCTCCCGGCTGCAGTTTACCCAGGCGTCCATCAGCTGGCTGAAGGGGTAGGCCAGCCCCGCAATGAGCACTATGGCCGCCAGCGTAAAGCCGCTGTGGGCGGCCAGCGCCGTGCAGGCCAGGCACAGCGCCCCGATGGCCCCGATGCACAGCATCAGGTAGTGTTTTGTTGGCAGAAACGTATCCGTAATGTAGCCGCCCACCGGCTCCATGGCCAGGTTGGCGCACAACGTCAGGCTGGTAAGCACTCCGCACAGCGAGGCGCTGCACCCCAATTGGGTCAGGTACATCACAGCATAGCTGGAAAAAACGCAGTAGCCCGCATAATAAAAGAAGTAGGCGCCGGCAAAGGGCAGCGAGAAGCGGGGCTGCGCGTGGGGTACGTCCATAAGGGCACCTCCTACCGTGTGATCAGCGCAGCAGGGCCAAAGGCACCCGGGTGAGGGTCAGGGCGTGGGTGAAGATGCAGTTGCCGCCCTCCCAGCCCTGTTCGTGCAGACAGAGCACCGCCCCGTCCTTCGGGCTTTGGGCCAGATCGGCCGCACCGGCCTCCTGCTCCAGCAGCACCCCGGTGCTCCAGGTTTTGCCGTCGTCGCCGCTCACCCGCAGAGTCAGGTCCCGGCGGGCGTTCAGGCTCCAGCGCACGGCTTCGCCCCGGCGCTGCCGCTCCAGAGCTTCCTCATCGCCGCAGGCGCAGTTTACAAAGGCAAGGCGGCCGTCGGCCAGCGTCAGCAGCGCGCCGCCGCAGATGGGGTCGGGCAGGGTCTCGTCCAGCCAGGGCTGGCCCCAATGCACCGGCCCGCCCGCGCAGAAGGCCCGGCGGCGCACACCGGGAATCTCATGGCGCAGGGTGGCCAGCAGCGTGCCGTCGCTGCGCTCGGCCACCGAGGCCTCGGTGGGGTCGCCGATGCCGTTGGCGGCAGGCACAACGTTGCTGCACTGCCAGGTTTCGCCGCCGTCGGTGCTGTACAGGCAGGCGTAGCAGGCCGGCAGGTGGGCGTTTTCGCCCCGGCTCAGCCACAGGGGAACCACCAGGGTGCCGTCGCGCATTTCTACACCATGGCCTGGGGCGATGGCCCACAGGGTGACGGGCCAGTCTTTGCGGAAGCCGTCGATCGCGCCGGTCAGCTCCCGGGTCTCGCCGAAGGTGCGGCCGTCGTCGGCGCTCACCCGAAGGTACAGGCGGCCGTAATCGCTGCACCAGAACAGCAGCACCCGGCCGTCTTTGCAGGCCAGCAGCATGGGGTTGTGCAGCAGCTGCCCCGGGGCAGGCTCGGCCAGCACCGCGCGGGGGGCAAAAGTGGCCCCGTCATCGGTGCTGCGGTAGAGCAGCAGGGTACGCCGGTCGCCCTCTTTTACCCGGCCTTCACAGCAGGCCAGCAGGGTGCCCGCCGCTGTGATCACCAAGCCCGGCACCCGATAGGAATCAAAGCCGCCCTGGCCTCCCTCGGCCAGCAGGGTTTTGCGCAATGCATCCATGGCTCAGCCCTCCTCAAAGCGGCAGTCAAACTGCTTCACGTACTTTTCCATGCCGGAGGCGGAGTACAGCACCATGGTGCAGCAGCTGCCCATATCGCCGGTGCGCACCACAGCCTTGGCGCGCAGCATCTGCTCGTTCAGCTCGGCCTGGCTGATGGTGCCGCCGGGCAGCTGGGGAACCAGCTGCTGAATGGCCTGGTACATATCCGGGTTGTACTGGGGCATCAGCTCGAACACCTGATAGCGCTCGGCCACCAGGTCGTTCAAAATGGCCTTCAGCGTTTGCAGCAGGGTGGGAACGCCCCGCACGAGGGAGACGTCCACCACATTGCAGCCCTCGGGAATGGGCATGTTGCCATCACACAGAACGATGGCGTCCTTGTGGCGGGCCAGGGCCAGCGCCTGCGCCAGCCGGGCATTGATGACGGTTTGCTTGACCATAGTGCTCCTCCTTGAATGGGCCGGGGCGCGCTCCGTTTCAGGCGGCCCGGCACGGTGCGGCACCCCTGCGGGAGAGGGCAGGGACGAATGACCACACAATAATATGTTATATAATGTTATCTCCCTTTGCCTGTAGTATAAAGCGGGCCGGGCAAAAAGTCAATGGAGGAACGGGCAAATGCGGCAAAGGCCCTTCCGCGGGGAAGGCGGAAACCGGCCCGGGGCGTGGGGGCTTCTGCGGCCGTCGGGATTTGATCCGGCCGGCAGTGCACGGCTTTTTTGTGCGAATTTTTGCGCGAAAGGTGTGGTCACGGCAGGTGCGCCTTTGTATTGCTGGCGCGAGAACACGCCGCCGCCCCGCCTAAATGCCCCCATCGCTGCATAAACAAGAAGCGAGGTGATGCACGCAATGACGGCTGAACAGATTTCTGCACTGGGGCGCACCCTGTTTGCGGGGCTGGCCACCGGGTTGGGCGGGCTGCTGGCGCTGGGGCCGAAGCCCACGCCCCGCGCCATGGCCGCAGCCATGGGCTTTGCTGCCGGGGTGATGACCGCCGTCAGCCTGACGGATCTTCTGCCCACGGCCCTTGGCTGGTATCGGCGGGCCTTTTCGCCCGAGGGGGCGGCGCTGGCGCTGGTCAGCCTGCTTTGCATGGGCATGGCGCTGGCGGCTCTGCTGGAGCGCTGCCTGCCGGAGCAGACCGGCCGCGGGCTGGACGAACGCCGGGCGGGTGCTCTGCGCAGTGCGCTGATCACCGGGGCGGCCCTGGTGCTGCACAACCTGCCGGAGGGGGTGCTCACTCTGTTTGCTGGGGCGGCGGATTCGGCCCTTGGCCTGCGCATGGCGCTGGCGGTGGCCCTGCACAACCTGCCCGAGGGGCTGGCCGTGGCCCTGCCCCTTTACTACGCCACCGGCAGCCGCCGCCGGGCCGTGGGCGCGGCCTTTGCCAGCGGGCTGGCCGAACCGGCCGGGGCGGTGCTGGCCTATGCACTGGTGGGCGGGCGGCTGCGGCCGGGCTTCCTCAACGGGCTGCTGGTGCTGGTGGCGGGGGTGATGGTGTGGGTCAGCCTGGCCCAGCTGGTGCCCACGGCCCTCACCTTCGGCGGCCGCCGGGCCAGCGCGGCCGGTTTTGGGGCCGGTGTGGCGGTGATGGCTATTGGAATTGCCCTGCTTTCATGATATACTATTTAAGTCAGCGCGAAACCGGCGAAGCCAGACCGGTTTCGCCGATTCTGCGGCTGTGGGCGGAAGGGGGATTTGCATGAAACGGCGGTTGGCACTGTGTTTGTGCCTGCTTTTGCTGCTGTGCGGGTGCAGCGCGGGCGTGGGCACCGGCGCGGCGGTGGAAGAACTGCTGCGTGCACCCCAGCTCTCCGGCCGGTACAGCCAGGTGCAGAAGGCCCTGAACGCCTATCTGGGCGAATCGGCCCAGCTGAAATACCCCGTCAGCGGGGAAGAGCCGTCCCCCTTCCTGTTTGGCGACTGGGACGGCGATGGCCGGGAGGACGCGGCGGTGCTGTACGCCTGCAGCAAGGGGCAGAACGCCCATCTGGCCATTCTGGAACAGAACGACAGCGGCTGGGCCGTCACCCAGGAGGTGGAAGGCCTGGCCCCGGAGGTGGAGAGCGCCGCTGCCGCGACCCTGGAGGACAACCAGGGCAGCCAGCTGGTGGTGGGCTACGGCAGCGCCCAGGGCGACCGGTATCTGGCGGTGTACAGCTACGCCGCCGAGACGCTGGAGACCGTTCTGCAGGAGAGCTACGCCCAGTACATGCTGGAGGACATTACCGGCACCGGCGTGCAGAGCCTGGTGCTCATCACGCCGGAGACCCCCACCCTCAAGCTGCTTTTGTGGCAGGATGGCAGCTACCGCCCGGTGCAGGAGCTGGCGCTGGGGGCCGGGCATTTCACCAGCTGCGCGGGGCTGTACTCCGGCCGCGGGGCCGGGGCAGGGCGCTGCATCGTGGTGGACGGCTGGACCGGCAGCGCCCTGGCCAGCGACCTTTTGTACTTTGACCGGGGCACCGGCCAGCTGCGCCGCTGGCAGACGGCGCAGGAGCTGTACAGCAGCACCCTGCGCACCTACACCAGCCTGTACAGCGATGACCTGCTGCAGGACGGCCGCATTGAAATTCCGGTGCAGCTGAGCACCGAGGAGGGCGGCATGATCTCCGGCGGGCTGGAGCGGCGGCTGGCCTTCATCGAATGGCGCGATTTCAGCTATGGTTCGGCGCGGGGGCGCAGCTTCGGCGTGCTGGACAGTGAATATGGCTTCTATCTGGCTCTGCCCGCCCAGTGGAAGGGCCAGGTGAACCTGACCGAGGGCGACACCGAGGAAATGTGGGAGGTGCGCAGCCTGGACGGTTCGGAAGTCTACCTGACCCTGCGCCTGACCGACCTGGGCCAGGCCACGGCGGGGTTTGTGCGCGCGGCCACCATCGGCAGCCAGCAGATCAGCATTCGGGCGGGGGAGAACGTGCCCCCGGAATACACCGCCAATCTGGCGGCCCGCGTGACGGTGCTGTAAAAAACAATAGGAAACGGAGGGAATACCCCATGAGAAAGGTACTGGTTGTGGAGGACGAAGCCAGCATCCGCGAGCTGATCGCCCTGAACCTGCAAATGGCAGGCTGGGAGGTGCTGGAGGCAGAAAACGGCGAGCGCGGCCTGCGCCGCCTGAAGGAAGAAGGCCCCTGCGACGCAGCGGTGCTGGACGTGATGCTGCCGGGCATCGACGGCTTCTCGCTGTGCGAGAGCATCCGGCGGGACGACCAGAACATCGGCATCATCATCCTCAGCGCCAAGGGCCTGGAGGAGGATAAGATCCGGGGGCTTTCCATCGGCGCGGACGACTACATGACCAAGCCCTTCAGCGTGTCGGAGCTGCTGGCCCGCATTGAGGCGCTGTGCCGCCGGGTGAACCGGGGCCAGAGCCAGCCCGCCGCCCAGGAGACGCGGCTGGTGAGCGGGAAGTTCGTGCTGGACGAGGCCAGCCGCATTCTGTACAAGGGCAAAACCCCCATTGACCTGACCCAGGTGGAGTTTCAGATCATGGAGCTGTTCTTCCGCAATCAGGGCACGGCCCTCGTGCGGGAGAAAATTCTGGAGGGCGTGTGGGGGCCGGGCTACTTCGGCGATGTGAAGATCGTGGATGTGAACATCCGCCGTCTGCGCATGAAGATCGAGGACGAGCCTTCCAGCCCCAAGCACATTCTCACGGTGTGGGGCTACGGCTACCGCTGGAACGCATAAGGCAGCCCGGTGCGGGCAGGAAGGAGGCGCGGCGTGAACAGCATCACCAAAAAGTGGCTGCGGGGCAGCCTGCTCACCACCCTGCTGGTGCTGCTGCTGGCCGAGGGCCTGTTTCTGTTCCAGAGCTACAACACCTATTACGGCGGGGTGCGGCAGGCGGTGAACAGCCGGTTCGTGAGCATCAGCGGCCAGCTGAAGATGTACACCGGCGACGAAAAGGCCACCCAGAGCCAGCGCCGAAGCCAGGCCCTGCGCCGCATGGTGGAGCAGTTTGACGAGAAGGACAAGTTTGAGTTCACCCTGCTGGATGCAGGCGGCCAGGTGCTGGCCTCTTCCACCGGCCGGGCGGGCGAGCTGAGCAGCCTGGAGGATTTTCAGCAGGCCATGGCCAGCCCGGAGGGCCGAGGCGAGGCCATTTACCGCTCCGCCGCGGGCGAGCGGGTGCTGGCCATTACGATCCTCACGCCCTATCAGGCCGAGGACATTGCCGCCCTTCGTCTGGTCACCAGCCTGACGCTGGTGGACGAGCAGGTGATCCGGCTGATCTGGATCAGCCTGGGCGTGGCGGCGGCGGTGCTGGGGTTCAGCCTGTGGTCGGGCCTGTTCTTCATCCGCTCCATCGTCACCCCGCTGCATCAGGTGGAGCGGGTGGCTCACGAGATCGCCCAGGGCAGCCTGGACGCCCGCCTGCCGGATCAGGGGCGGGACGATGAGATCGGCCGCCTGTGCGGGGCCATCAACCAGATGGCCCAGGACCTCTCGAAAACCGAGCAGATGAAAAACGAGTTCCTCTCCTCGGTGAGCCACGAGCTGCGCACCCCGCTCACCAGCATCCGAGGCTGGGTGGAGACCATTGCCGCCATCCGGGACCCGGCGGACGAGAACTACCAGAAGGGCCTGACCATCATCGGGCGGGAGACCGACCGCCTGTACGACATGGTGGAGGAGCTGCTGGACTTTTCCCGCCTGCAGAGCGGGATGAAGATGAACTGTCAGGCGCTGGATCTGGTGGCGGAGCTGACCGATGCGGCCCTGTTTGTGGAGGCTCGCATGAACAAGGCCGGGCTGCGGCTGGTGTACGAAGAGCCGGAGCTGCCCCTGCCCGTCTGGGCGGACGCAGGCCGGCTGCGGCAGGTGTTCATCAACCTGATGGACAATGCCATCAAGTATTCCAACCCCGGCGGGGCCATCACTCTGGAACTGCTGCAGGACGGCGAGAACGTCTACGTGCTTATCCGGGACGAAGGGCGGGGCATCTCGTCGGAGGATCTGGCGAACGTGAAGCAGAAGTTCTTCAAAGGCAAAAATTCGGTGCGGGGCAGCGGCATCGGCCTGGCCGTGGCGGAGGAGATCATCACCGCGCTGGACGGCACGCTGGATCTGGAATCCACGCTGGGCAAGGGCACCACGGTGAAGATCCGGCTGCCCCTCTACCGTCCCGGCCCGCAAGCGGCGCCGGCGCCGTGAGGGGCCTGCCCCCGCAGCACCACATCAAATCATAAGGAGTAACCATGGAAAAACCAAAGGAATGTTTCCGCACCCGGGTGGGCGGTCAGGCCCTCATTGAGGGCATCATGATGCGCGGCCCCGAAAAAATCTGCGTGGCCGTGCGCAAGCCGGACGGCACCATTGACCGGATGATGGATCAGGTCAAACACCACCCCTGGAGCAAGATCCCCTTTCTGCGGGGCGTGCTGAACATGGTGGAAAATCTGGTGCTGGGCTACCGCTATTTGATGCACTCGGCGGACGTGAGCCTGGAGGGCGAAGAGGAAGAGGAGCCTTCCAAGCTGGAGCAGTGGCTGCAGGACCATCTGGGCGATGCCTTTGAAAAGGCGCTGATGGGGGCGGCCTCGGCGCTGGGCGTGGTGCTGGCGCTGGTGCTGTTCATGGCGCTGCCCGCCTTCTGCGTGAAAACGCTGGGCCGCTTTGTGCCGCTGGCCGGGCCGGTGAAGGCCCTGCTGGAGGGTGTGGTGAAGATCGCCATCTTTGTGCTCTATCTGTTCTTGTGCACCCGCATGAAGGAGCTGCACCGGGTGTTTGAGTACCACGGGGCCGAGCACAAAACCATTGCCTGCTACGAGGCCCGGCTGGAGCTGACTGTGGAGAACGTGCGCAAACAGATCCGCTTTCACCCCCGGTGCGGCACCAGCTTTATGATTCTGGTGCTGCTGGTGAGCATTTTTGTCAACGCCTTCCTCAGCTGGGACAATCTGGCCCTGCGGGTGGCGGGCAAACTGCTGCTGCTGCCGGTGGTGATGGGCGTGAGCTATGAGCTGATTATGCTGGCCGGCCGGTACGACAATCCCTTCACCCGGGCCTTTTCGGCCCCGGGGCTGTGGATGCAGCGGCTGACCACCTTTGAACCGGACGATTCCATGATCGAGGTAGCCATCGCGGCGGTGAAGCCGGTGCTGCCCGAAAACCCGGAGGAGTATACTTATGACAACTGAAAATCAGATGCCCGAGGGCCTGGAAGGCCTGGGCGAAATGCTTGTGGAAATGGACCCCCGCATGGCGGCGGGCATGGTGGCCGGAATGCTTCAGGCCTCCGGCTGCCCCGACCCGGACTTTGACGCGGTGGAATTGACCCGCCTGGCCACCGGGCAGGATCCCCGCCTGAGCGAAACGCCCCTCACCGAGGAGCAGGCGGCCCAGCTGGCCCGCCTGGCTGCCCTTCGGTTCGAGCGGCGGCCCCTGCAGTACATCGAGGGCAAGTGGGGCTTTCTGGACTTTGAGGTGCAGGTGGGCGAGGGCGTGCTCATTCCCCGGCAGGACAGTGAGGCCGTCTGCCTGAAGGCCATCGACCTGCTGAAGGGGCAAAAGGCCCCCGCCGTGCTGGACCTGTGCGCTGGAAGCGGCTGTTTGGGCCTGGCGGTGAAGAGCCGCTACCCCGCCGCCCAGGTGACTGCGGTGGAACAGAGCGCCGAGGCCCTGCCCTGGCTGGAGAAAAATGCCGCCGAGGCCCTGCCCGGCTATGATGCGGCCCATCCCGCGCTGAACGTGCAGCAGGGAGACGTGTTTGCGTGGAACAAGGGGCAGGCCGAGGGGCAGTTTGACCTGATCCTAGCCAACCCGCCGTACCTCACCGCCGAGGAGATGCGCACCCTGCAGCCGGAGGTGGAGTTTGAGCCGGCCATGGCGCTGGATGGCGGCGAGGACGGGCTGGACTTCTACCGGCACATCGCCGCGGCGTACCGGCCGCTGACCAAACCGGGCGGCTGGCTTGTGATGGAGTTCGGCTGGCAGCAGTGGGAGCCGGTGAAGGCCCTGCTGGAGGCGGCCGGCTGGCAGGATGTGCAGCGGATTCTGGATGCAGAGGGCCGCGACCGGGGCGCTGCGGCCCGCAACGGGTGAAAAACGGCCTGAAAGCCCGATTACAGGGACTGCAAAACGCAGACTTTCGTTGTAAAACACCCCGCTGCTGTGTATAATAGAGGCAATCAGAAACGGCGTTTGCCAAAAAGCGCCTGCCCCAACGGCCGGCCCGGCCGTGCAGCGCAGACACAAAGGAGTAACCAACATTTATGGCAGATAAAAAGAACAATCAGATTCCCAGCCCCACCCGCAAGGAGAATGCCCAGGACAAAAAGGCTGCCCTGGAAACCGCTCTGGCCCAGATCGAAAAGCAGTTCGGCAAGGGCGCGGTGATGAAGCTGGGCGCCAACGTGGCCATGCAGGTGGATGCCATTTCCACCGGCAGCCTGGGCCTGGACCTGGCCCTGGGCGTGGGCGGCATGCCCCGCGGCCGTGTGGTGGAGGTCTACGGCCCCGAGTCCAGCGGTAAAACCACCCTGGCCCTGCACGTGCTGGCCGAGGCCCAGAAAAAGGGCGGCGAGGTGGCCTTCATCGACGTGGAGCACGCCCTGGACCCCGAATACGCCCGCGCCCTGGGCGTGGACATCGACAGCCTGCTGGTGAGCCAGCCGGACACCGGCGAGCAGGCGCTGGAGATCTGCGAGGCGCTGGTGCGCTCGGGCGCCATTGACGCCATCGTCATCGACTCGGTGGCCGCCATGGTGCCCCGTGCCGAGATCGAGGGGGAGATGGGCGACAGCCACGTGGGCCTGCAGGCCCGCCTGATGAGCCAGGCCCTGCGCAAGCTCACCGGCGTGATCGGCAAAACCGGCACCGTGGCCATCTTCATCAACCAGCTACGTGAGAAGGTGGGCGTGGTGTACGGCAACCCGGAAGTGACCGCCGGCGGCCGCGCCCTGAAGTACTACTCCAGCGTGCGCATTGACGTGCGCCGCATTGAGGGCCTGAAGGATTCCTCCGGCGCGTTCATCGGCAACCGCACCCGCGCCAAGGTGGTGAAAAACAAGGTGGCCCCGCCCTTCAAGGAAGCCGAGTTCGACATCATGTTCGGCGAGGGCATCAGCAAGGTGGGCGAAATTCTGGACCTGGGCGTGACCCTGGGCATTGTGCAGAAGAGCGGCGCCTGGTTCAACTACAACGAGACCCGCCTGGGCCAGGGCCGCGACAATGCCAAGATCTACCTGAAGGAGCACCCGGAGCTGATGGACGAGATCGAGGCGCAGGTGCGCGCCAATGCCGATAAGCTCACCGCCAAGGGCAAGAAGGGCAAGGGCAAGGCCGCTGAGCCTGCCGCCGCCCCGGCC
>ERZ1034901.302-NODE-302-length-40580-cov-41.589735_pt1 | contig 40580 bp, 37 predicted proteins | sample MGYA00520628_ERZ1034901 | MGnify/ENA primary metagenome ERZ1034901 (study PRJEB33766, sample SAMN09781783) | gut metagenome | biome: gut microbiome | host: Homo sapiens | place: Madagascar | study: EMG produced TPA metagenomics assembly of the PRJNA485056 data...
TTTGGCAACGCAGATGCCGTGCCGCAGCCGCCGGAGCGGTGCTTAAGCCGTCAGCCGGGAATTGTGCGGTGTTGCCTTATGCCTTTGTGCTTAGTTTACTGCATCACAGCGCCCTTATCGGCACCGGCGGCCAAGCGGGCATAGCGGCTCAGCCAGCCTGTTTTGATGTTGGGCTCCGGCTTCACATAAGCTGCCTTGCGCTCGGCCAGCTCAGCATCGCTCACATTCAGTGTGATGCTGGCGGCGGGGATGTCAATGGTAATGGAGTCGCCCTCCTTCACCAATCCGATGGGGCCGCCTGCCATGGCCTCGGGGCTCACATGGCCAATGGCTGCGCCGCGGCTTGCGCCCGAAAAACGGCCATCGGTGATCAGCGCCACGGTGGTATCCAGCTTCATACCGGCCAGTGCGCTGGTGGGATTGAGCATTTCCCGCATACCGGGGCCGCCCTGCGGGCCTTCGTAGCGGATCACCACCACATCGCCGGGGTGGATCTCGCCTGCATAAATGGCTGCAATGGCGGTGTCCTCGCTGTCAAACACACGGGCGGGGCCGGTGTGCTGCTGCATTTCGGGGGCCACAGCGCTGCGCTTGACCACGCAGCCGTTGGGGGCCAGATTGCCCCACAGGATCTGCAAACCGCCGGTGGGGCTGAAGGGATTCTCGATGGGGCGAATGGCATTGTGGTTCAGGTTTACGGCCCCTCGAATGTTTTCGCCCACGGTTCTGCCGGTCACGGTAAGGCAGTCCAGATCCAGAAGGCCCTTCTTGGCCAGCTCGGCCTGCACGGCGGGAATGCCGCCTGCGGCAAACAGCTCAGGCATGTGGGTGGGGCCTGCCGGGGCCAGATGGCACAGGTTGGGGGTTTTGGCGCTGATCTCGTTGAACAGCTTCAGATCAATGGGGCAGCCGGCCTCCTGCGCAATGGCCAGCAGGTGCAGCACGGTGTTGGTGCTGCAGCCCAAAGCCATATCACAGGTCAGCGCGTTGCGAATGCTGCGCTCGTTGATGATATCCCGGGCCGTGATGTTGCGCTTTACCATTTCCATAATGGCTGCGCCCGCCTTGCGGCCCAGCTGCAGGCGCTTGGAGTAAGCCGCCGGAATGGTACCGTTGCCGGGCAGACCGATGCCGATGGCCTCGCACAGGCAGTTCATGCTGTTGGCGGTGTACATACCGCTGCAGCTGCCGCAGCTGGGGCACACATTCTGGGTGCATTCCTCCAGATTGGCTTCATCGATCATACCGGCCTTGTAGGCGCCCACTGCCTCAAACATCTGGCTCAGGCTGGATTCGTGGCCGTTGTAGGTGCCTGCCAGCATGGGGCCGCCGCTGCACACCACGGCGGGCACATTCATGCGCACAGCCGCCATCACCATGCCGGGCACGATCTTATCACAGTTGGGCACCAGCACCATACCATCGAACTGGTGGGCCATAAACATGGTTTCCACGCTGTCGCAGATCAGCTCGCGGCTGGCCAGGCTGTATTTCATGCCGATGTGGCCCATGGCAATGCCGTCACACACGCCGATGGCGGGCACCATAAAGGGGGTGCCGCCTGCGGCTTCAACGCCCATTTTCACGGCATCGGTCAGCTTGTCCAGATTCATGTGGCCGGGCACGATGTCGCTGTGTGCGCTCACCACGGCGATCAGGGGCTTTTCCAGGTCCTCCTGGGTGTAGCCCAGCGCATAGAACAGGCTTCGGTTGGGGGCGCGCTCGGCACCCTTTTTCACATTATCACTGCGCATTGGGGGATTCTCCTTTTCAAATCTCGATTCGGGGCGGCCGGGCTGCTGCGCCGCCCATTCAAAAAGGCCGGGGGCAATTTTGCCCCCGGCCCGAAGGCTTTTGTTTTGGTAAGAGAAATCTTACTTCTTCAGCCAGCTCATCATCTGGCGCAGCTCGGCACCCACCTTCTCGATGGGCAGCTCGGCTTCCATGCGGCGCTTTGCCAGGAAATGGGTCTTGCGGCCGCCGTTGGGGTTCATCTCGGTCAGGAACTCGCTGGCAAAGGTGCCGTCCTGAATCTCGGTGAGCACCTTCTTCATTTCCTTGCGGGTCTCCTCGGTGATCAGGCGCTTGCCGGTGCGGTAGTCGCCGTACTCAGCGGTGTTGGAGATGGAGTAACGCATCTTGGAGAAGCCGCCCTCGTTGATCAGGTCAACGATCAGCTTCATCTCGTGGCAGGTCTCGAAGTAAGCCATTTCAGGAGCATAGCCAGCCTCAACCAGAGTATCGAAGCCAGCATGGATCAGCTCGGAAACGCCACCGCACAGAACTGCCTGCTCGCCGAACAGATCGGTCTCGGTTTCTTCCTTGAAGGTGGTTTCCAGAATGCCTGCACGGCCTGCGCCAATGCCGGAAGCATAAGCCAGAGCGATGTCCTTAGCCTTGCCGGTGTAATCCTGCTCCACGCAGATCAGGCTGGGCACGCCCTCGCCCTCGGTGTACAGGCGGCGCACGGTGTGGCCGGGGCCCTTGGGAGCGATCATGATCACGTCCACATTCTTGGGTGCCACGATGGTTTTGAAGTGGATGTTGAAGCCGTGAGCAAATGCCAGAGCCTTGCCCTCGGTCATGTAAGGAGCGATCTGCTTATTATAGATGTCTGCGCACAGCTCATCGGGAACCAGCATCATCACAATGTCGCCAGCCTTGGCAGCTTCCTCAACTTCCATAACCTTGAAGTTGGCATGGGTCTCAGCAAACTTGGCAGCCTTTTCCCAGTGAGAAGAACCCTTGCGCAGGCCGACAACGACATTCACGCCGCTCTCAGCCAGGTTTTCAGAATGAGCATGGCCCTGGGAGCCAAAGCCGATCACAGCAACGGTTTTGCCATCCAGCACGCCCAGATTGCAGTCAGAATCATAATACTTTTTGATAGCCATTTCAGTCTCTCCTTTTCTGATTAAAAAAACGAATCAAATACAAGTGAATTATATCATTTTCCGCTCAGTTTGAAAACGGGCGGGGAATGCTTTTTTTATTTTTTTCCGGGAATGCGGTCGGTGCCGCGCTCCAGGGCCGTGATGCCGGTGCGGCACATTTCCAAAATATCGTAGCTTTTCATCATATTCAAAAAGCCATCGATCTTTTCGGGCTTGCCGGTAAGCTCCATCACAAGGCTGTCGGGCGAAAGATCAATGATCTTGGCCTTATACACCCCCGCAATATCGCGCAGGCTTGGCAAATTTTCTCGGTCCGCTGCTATTTTGATCAGCAGCAGCTCGCGCTGCAGGCTGTCGCCGTCCAGCACAAAGGCCTCGCGCACTTCCTCCAGCCGCCGGGTTTGCAAAAGCATTTGCTTGAGCATATTTTCATCCACATGCACCGTAATGGTAATGCGGGTGATCTCGGGGTCGATGGTTTCCGAAGCCGCAATGCTGTCAATATTAAAGCTGCGGCGGTTGAACATGCTGGAAATGCGGGCCAGCACGCCGTAGTGGTTTTCCACCAGAATGCTGATGACCTTGCGGGGATACTTTTGCTGATTTTCCATACTGTGTTTTCCCCTTTCCTTAGTCCTGCATGGTGATGTCCTGCACGCCGCCGCCGGGAGGGATCATGGGCAGAACCTTTTCATCCTTGTCGATGCAGCATTCGATCCAGCTGGGGCCGCTGTTTTGCAGCGCCTCGGCCATGGCGGCACGGAACTGGGCCATGGTTTCGCAATGATAGCCCTTGGCGCCAAAGCCTTCGGCCAGCTTTACATAATTGGTTTTGCGGTGGGGATCGGTGCTGGAATAGCGCTTGCCGTAGAACACGGTTTGCCACTGGCGCACCATGCCCAGCACCTGATTGTTGAAGATCACCGTAATGATGGGCAGTTCATAGCTTACGGCGGTGCAGCACTCGTTGAGATTCATGTGGAACGAGCCGTCGCCCGTAAAGTGGATCACCCGCTGGTTTTTGCCCAGCGCCACCTGCGCGCCGATGGCTGCGCCGTAACCATAGCCCATGGTGCCAAGGCCGCCGCTGGTTAAAAATCCCCGCGGTTTGGCGTGGCGCACATACTGGGCAGCCCACATCTGGTGCTGGCCCACATCCGTGACATACACGGTGTCGGGGCCTGTCATATCGCACACCTCGCGAATGATCTGGTGCGGCTTCAAAACGGTTTCGCTGTCCTTGGGCTGGTAATCGTTTGCCTGCCACTGGGCGATCTGCGCAAACCATTCCCTGTGTTCGGTTTGCTTCACCAGCGGCAGCAGCGCCTTCAGCACCACTGCGGCATCGCCCACCACCGAAAGCGCCACGGGCACATTTTTGTCCACCTCGCTGGCATCGATATCGATCTGCACGATCTGGGCATTGGCGGCAAACTTGCCGGGGTTCAGGGCCACACGGTCTGAAAAGCGGGTGCCGATGGCCAGCACCAGATCGGCGCTGTCCACGGTTTTGTTGGCGGTGTAGGTGCCGTGCATACCAATCAGCCCCAGGCTGCGGGCATCGCCGTAGTTCAGCACACCGGCTGCCATCAGGGTGTAGGTGGCGGGCATATCGGCCTTTTCGATCAGGGCACGCAGCGCTGTGCAGCCCTGCTCGCTCACGGCCACGCCGCCGCCGAAATACACAACAGGGCGCTTGGCGCTGTTGATCAGCTCAGCCGCCTTGGCCAGCGCCGCAGCATCGTAGTCGGTCATCTGGGGGATCTGCGCCGGGGCTGCGGGGGTAAATTCACAGCTGGCGGCGGTGATATCCTTGGGAATATCCACCAGCACGGGGCCCTTGCGCCCGGTTTGGGCAATGCGGAAGGCCTCCCGCATGGTGTCGGCCAAGTCCTCTACGCGGCGCACCGTGTAGTTGTGCTTGGTAATGGGCATGGTGATGCCCTCGATATAAGCCTCCTGAAAGGCATCCTTGCCCAGCACGGGCGTGCCCACATTGCCCGTAAACGCCACCATGGGCACACTGTCCATATAGGCGGTGGCAATGCCCGTTACCAGATTGGTAGCGCCCGGGCCGCTGGTGGCCAGCACCACACCGGTTTTGCCGGTGGCGCGGGCGTATCCGTCGGCCGCATGGCTGGCGCCCTGCTCGTGGGCCGTCATCACATGGTGGATGCGATGCTGGTTGCGGTACAATTCATCATACAGATTCAGCACTGCGCCGCCGGGATAGCCGAACAGTGTGTCCACGCCCTGCTCTGCCAGCACCTCCACAAATATTTGAGAGCCATTCAAGATCATGGGAACTTCGATCTCCTTCTCCTGTGTTCTTTGCATTCTGCACTCATTGTAAAACCCCGGCCTTGCACAGCTCGATAAACTGCTTGGCCACACGGGGGCTGCGGCCGCCTGCGCGAATGGCAAAGGCTTCGGCCTTTACGATCAGCTTTTCGGGGTCCTCGCCCACGCCGTACTGCGCTGCCAGATCCGATACGATCTGCACAAAACGGCTCTTGTCCGGCTGGCCAAAGGTCACGGTAAGGCCAAAGCGGGCGGCAAGGCTCATCAATTCCTGCCGGGTATCGCTTTCGTGAATATCGCTGCCCGAGCGATCCTCCAGCGTTTCCTTGATCAGGTGGCGGCGGTTGCTGGTGGCATACACGGCAATGTTGCCCGCGCGGCCGCCCACGCTGCCCTCCAGAATGGCCTTCAGGGCGGCAAAATTGTCATCGTTGGTGGTAAAGCTCAGATCATCGATAAACAAAATGAACTTGAGCGGGTTCGAGGCCAGCTGATCCATCAGATCGGGGATCTGGAACAGCTGGTTCTTTTTCACTTCCACCAGCCGCAGCCCCCGGGGGGCATATTCGTTGGCAATGGCCTTGATGGCGCTGGATTTGCCCGTGCCTGCATCGCCGTACAGCAGCACATTGTTGGCCGGGCGGCCTTCCAGCAGCGCCTCGGTGTTGGCGATCACCTTTTCACGCTCCTTCTCGTAGCCGGGCAATTCGCTCAGGCGCTGCGGGTCGGGGTGCTTTACGGGCACCAGCTGCCCATCCTCCACCACAAACACATGGTAGCGGGCAAACATACCGTAACCCTTCACCGACACCTCGTTCATGCGGCGGGCATACTCACCGGGCAGGTCACAGGGGTGGGTGGTCCAGGCGGCAAAAAAGTCGGGGGCATTTTCCATACCCGCCAGAATTTCCTCCAGCGTCAGCCCGGCCAGCTCGTTGAGCAGGGCCAATTCCCGCTGCAGGCTGTCGGCCAGAACGGGGCTCAGCTCGCCATGTGCCTTGCGGCGCACACACACATTTTCGCTTTGCAGCACGGCATTGCACAGATAATCCGTCCAGCTTTCGGTGCTTTCAAACAGGCTGCTTTCAAACTCGGCGCAAGCGGTGGCAAAGGCATCGCCATCGTCCTCATCGGCCATGGCCAGCACAGCCTCAAACCCGGCGATCACCGGGTCCATCAGCAGTTCGCGAAAGATCACCAGACTGCGCAGGCGCTGATCCATATAGTGCAGATCCATCATACTTTCCCTCTTTCGGCGCGGCGCTCAGCGCACAGCCACCACTTCGCATTCCAGCTTTGCGCCCTTGGGCAGGCCAGCCACCTGCACACAGCTGCGGGCGGGGTAAGGCTGGGTGAAATGCTTGGCATAAATTTCGTTCACAGCGCCGAAATCGGCCAGGTCTGCCAGGAATACGGTCGTTTTGACCACATTGGCCATCGTCAGCCCTGCCTCGGCCAGAACGGCTTCAATATTGGCAAAAACCTGCTCAGCCTGTGCCTGCAGGCCCTCGGCCAGCTCACCCGTGGCGGGCACAATGGGAATCTGGCCGCTGCAATATACAACATTGCCCAGATCCAGTGCCTGGCTGTAGGGGCCAATGGCAGCGGGGGCGTTGGGGGTGGAAATCAGCTTTGCATTCATGGTATTCTCTCCTTTTTATTCCTTGTTCCTGTCATCCGATGGAATTCAAGCAAGCTTCTCGGGTTACTTTTTATTATAGCTTTTCCGTGAAAAAATTCAATGCAAATGCGGCCCGGCGCCCGCTTTTCAGGCGCGCTCGGTCACCAGCTGGAAGCCTGCCTGGGTAAGTGCGTTTCGGATCTCATCGATCTGCTGCTGGTCGCGTGTTTCCAGCCCCAGCTTCAGGAAGCAGCTGGAGATGGCCATGTTGGTGTCGGCACGGTCGTGATGCACCGAAACCACATTGCCCCCGCACGAGGAAACGATCTCGCTCACCTGCTGCAGCTGGCCGGGCTTATCCTCCAAAGCGATCATCAGGTTGGCGTTGCGGCCGCTCATCACAAGGCCGCGGGTGATCACGCGGGAAAGAATGTTCACATCAATATTGCCGCCGCTGATCAGGCACACCACTTTTTTGCCCTGAATGGGCAGCTTGCCGAACATGGCTGCGGCCACCGAAACAGCACCTGCGCCCTCGGCGATCAGCTTTTGGTTTTCGATCAGTGCCAGAATGGCTGCGGCGGTTTCGTCCTCGCTCACAGTCACGATATCGTCCACATATTTTTCCACCATTTCAAAGGTGGTTTCGCCGGGATTTTTCACGGCGATGCCGTCGGCAAAGGTGGAAACACGGTCCAACGATTCCCACTTATGGTCACGGTAGGCGTTGAACATACTGGGTGCGCCCGCCGCCTGCACGCCGTACACCTTGCACTCGGGGCGCAGGCTCTTGATGGCAAAGGCCACGCCCGAGATCAGCCCGCCGCCGCCGATGGGCACGATCACCGCATCCACATCCTCCAGCTGATCCAGAATTTCCAGGCCGATGGTGCCCTGCCCGGCGATCACATAATCATCGTCGTAGGGGTGGATAAAGGTCATGCCGGTTTTTTCCTGCAGCTCCACGGCTTTGTCGTGGGCATCGTCATAAGTGCCCTTTACCAGGCACACCTCTGCGCCCAGCCGTTTGGTGCTTTCCACCTTCATAATGGGTGCGCCGTCCGGCATGCACACCACGCTTTTAATGCCCATGCTGGTGGCGGCCAGCGCCACGCCCTGCGCATGGTTTCCGGCGCTGCAGGCCACAATGCCGTGGCTGCGCTCTTCCTCGCTGAGCTGGCTGATCTTATAATAAGCGCCGCGCACCTTAAAGCTGCCGGTCACCTGCAGGTTTTCGGTTTTCAAATACAGCTGTGCCTCTTTACTCAGGCGGGGAGCCGCGATCAGATCGGTTTTGCGGGCTACATCCTTCAGCACAAATCCGGCGTGGTAGATCTTATCCAAAGTGACCATAATGTTATTTCCTATCCTTTCCGCTGCCAACGCGGGGCAAATAAAAAAGCCTTCGCCCCACAAAGTGTTTTACCTTGTAAGAGACGAAAGCTTTGCATATCACGGCTTCCGCGGTACCACTCTTTTTGCCGCCCTGCCCGGGCAGCCCCTTTGTGCAGGCCTAACAGCCCGCTGGCTTTGATAACGGAGCCTGCCGTCCGCGCCTACAGGAAACATTTCTTTGGGCACGGCTGCTTGCAAGGAGATAAGCACCCGGGGCCTCGCACTGCCTTGCACCAACCGGCAGTTCTCTGTGGCGGGCGGGCCGGGGCCGGTTGGCCTTGCTGCTGCGCATTTGAACTGCGTTTATTATAAGTTAAACAGTTTCATTTGTAAAGTGAAAACTATTCATCTCGTCGGCGGTTGAAATACACTTTGTTCAAAGCCGCTTTGGCAGCGCCTGTTTTTAAGGCTGGCCGCCGCAAACGAAAAGATCTATCGCTTTTATTTATCCAGATTCACACCGCAGGCGGGCAGCGCCAGCGTTCCGGTGCGGGCCACCTCCACAATGCTGACACCGTGCAAAAGCTCCAGCATGGCCTGCACTTTTTCTGGCGTATCGCAAATTTGGATCAGCATCATGTTTTTGCTGCTGTCCACGATCTGCGCACCGGCCAGCGAGCAGGTGGCCATGATCTCCATTTTGTTGGAGCGGTTGTAGCGCACCTTGACCAGGCACAGCTCACGCGCCACAGCCTGCCAGTTTTCAAAGCTGCGGATCTTGATCACATCCAGCTTTTTGTTCAGCTGCTTTTCGATCTGCTCCATCGTGCGCTCGCTGCCGCTGGAAACAATGGTCATGCACGACACTTCGGAGTTTTCGGTTTCGCCCACGGCCAGGCTGTCAATGTTAAAGCTGCGGCGGGCAAACAGCCCGCTCACCTTGGTCAGCACACCGGAGCGGTTTTCCACCAGTACAGAAAAAATTCGTTTCATGGGTTTACGCTCCTTTCTCAGTTTTTCACAACATCCATGGGGTCGATCAGGCATTCCAGCAGCACCGCGCCGGGCGTTTCCAGCATTTGCTTCACCTTGTCGGGCATTTCCTGCATATTTTCAATGCGGATATAGGGCAGATCATAGGCTTCGGCCATTTTGTCCAGCCGGGGAAAATGGTTCAGCTCCACCATGGCATAGCGCTGATCGTAGGCGTTTTGCTGATACTCGCGCACCATGCCCAGATAGCCGTTGTTCATCACCACGATCTTCACCGGGCAGTTTTCCTGCTTCATGGTGGCCAGTTCCATCATGCTCATCTGGAACGAGCCGTCGCCGCACACGGCCACCACCTGCCGGGCCGGATCGGCCAGCTGTGCGCCCACGGCTGCCGGAATGGCATAGCCCATGGTGCCCATGCCGCCGCTGGTCATCAGGCGGCCTTCCCGCATAACGATGTTGGCGCAGCTCCAGATCTGGTTTTGGCCCACATCGGCCACATACACCGCGTTTTCCTGCATGGAAAGGCTGAGAGTACGCACAAAGGCAGCCGGATCGACCAGGCGCTCGGGGGCTTTGCGGGCACTGGGCTTCTGGCGGTACACTCGCAGGGTCTGCCGCCATGCCTCGGTGGTGCATTCCACGGGCTCCATGGTCAAAAGCTCTTCAAACACGGCCTTTACATCCCCCACAATGGGAATGCTCACCGGCGCGTTTTTGCCGATCTCGGCGGGATCGACATCGATATGCACCAGCGTTTTGCCCTTGAACAGCTCGGTGGGGTTGCTCAAAGCACGGTCTGCCAGGCGCGCGCCTGCCATGATCACCAGATCGGCATCCACCACGGCCCGGTTGGCCGCCATGCCGCCGTTGTTGCCCAGCATACCCATATATAAAGGATGCTGGGTGGGCATGGTGCCGATGCCCATCATGGTGGAGATCACGGGGATATTGTATTTTTCCGCAAAGGCGCGCACCACCCCAGCGCCCTGGCACAAATGCACACCGCCGCCGGTGCACAAAATGGGGCGGCGGCTGGCCGCAAGGGCCTTCATCAGCTTTTTCAGCTGCGCCGTGTTGCCCTTATAGGTGGGCTTGTAGGTGCGCAGATTCACTTCCTCGGGCCACACGAACTTTTTCACTTCGGCCAGCTGCACATCCATGGGCACATCCACCAGCACCGGGCCGGGGCGGCCGCTGGCTGCAATGTAAAAGGCCTCGCGCAGAATGCGGGGAATATCCCCCGCCTTGCGCACCAGATAGCTGTACTTTACAAAGCTTTCCGCAGCGCCGGTGATATCGGCCTCCTGAAACACATCGCTGCCCACCAAAGCGCTGTTCACCTGGCCGGTAATGCACACCAGCGGAATGCTGTCGGCATAGGCCGTGGCAATGCCGGTGATCAGGTTGGTAGCGCCCGGGCCGCTGGTGCAGATGGCCACGCCCACCTCGCCGTTCAAGCGCGCAAAGCCGCTGGCCATGTGCGCCGCGTTGGCCTCGATGCGTACCAGCACGGAATGAATATCGGTTTCGAGCAAGCTGTCGAATACCGGGCAAATGGCTACGCCGGGGTAGCCGAAAACCGTTTTTACGCCCTGCATCTGCAGGGACTTTGCAATGGCCTGTGCGCCGTTCATGGGGCATTCTCTCCTTTGTGTGTAATGGTTGTATGCTTCGGGTAAGCCTTTTGCGCTTACGCACGGTTTTGTGGTGTTTTATAGGTATTTTAAAAATATAATATATTTTTTATTGGCTTTCAAGCTTTTCATTTTATTTTCCCACCGGTTTTGTAAGATTTCATCTGTTTTTTTCTTTGCCGCCGCATGGCGGCTTTTCCTGTTGAAACAAGAGGGGTGTTTGTTGTACAATAAAAGTGTATATACCCTGAAATGATATTGTTTTACAGAATTTCGGGCCGCAGTGCCCAAGGAAAAGAGGCGTATTTCATGCAAAGCAATGCAGCGCATCCCTCCGGTTTGATGCGCGAGACCCTGCGCATGGCGTGGCCGGCCGTGCTGGAAAGCTTTTTTGTGGCGCTGGCCAGTATGATCGACACCCTGATGGTAAGCAGCCTGGGCAGCACGGCGGTGGCCGCCGTGGGCCTTACCGTGCAGCCCAAATTTTTGGGCTTTGCACTTTTTTTGGCCACCAATGTTGCGGTTTCGGCCTTGGTGGCCCGCCGCCGCGGCCAGCGCGACCGGGACAGCGCCGGGCATATCCTTGCCACCGCGCTCACATTTTCGCTGGCGGCCTGTGCGGTAATCACCGCTGTTTGTGTAACTCTGGCCGGGCCCATTGTAAACCTTTGCGGCAGCCAGCCCGACACCCACGCCGATGCCGTGGCGTATTTTCAGATCATTATGGGCGGCATGGTGTTCAATGTGATCTCGCTTTGTGTCAACGCCGCCCAGCGGGGCAGCGGCAACACCCGCATTGCCATGACCACCAATGTGACCAGCAGCATTGTGAACATGTGCGGCAACTACCTGCTGATCGGCGGGCATTTGGGCTTTCCCGCGCTGGGCATTCGCGGTGCGGCGCTGGCCACGGTGCTGGGCACGGTGGTGGCCTGCTGCATGAGCCTGCGCTCGCTGCTGCCCGAAGACTGCTTTGTGAGCATACACTATATCCTTTCCCATAAGCTTGTGCCCGAGTTGGAATCGCTCAAAAGCCTTTTTGGGCTTTCGGGCAGCATTCTGGCCGAAAACCTGTTTATGCGCGTGGGCTTTATGTTCACGGCGCTCATGGCCGCCAGCCTTGGCACAGACCCCTTTGCCGCACATCAGGTGGGCATGAATGTGCTCAACCTCACCTTTGCCTTCGGCGATGGTATGCAGGTGGCTGCCGTGGCACTGATCGGCCGCAGTCTGGGCGAAAAAAATCCCGAGCAGGCCAAGCGCTACGGTGCTTTTTGCCAAAAGCTGGGCCTTGGCATCAGCTGCGTGCTGGCACTGCTGCTGATGCTTTTGGGAAAATGGTATTACAGCCTGTTCTTTAAAGAGCGCGAGATCATTGTGATGGGCGAGGATATTTTGCGTATTCTGGCCGTGGTGATGCTGTTTCAGATCTCGCAGGTCATTTTCACGGGCTGCCTGCGAGGTGCAGGTGATGTGCGCTACACCATGCTGGTTTCGCTGATCAGCGTAAGCATTGTGCGCACCGCCGTGACCTGGCTGCTGGTATCCGTGCTGGGGCTGGGGCTTACCGGCATTTGGCTGGGCATTCTGGGCGATCAGGCCATGCGTTTTGTATTTATGGGCATCCGCTTCTACCGAGGCAAGTGGGTAGAGCTGAAAATCTGATTGGATAAGGAGAATTTCCATGATCCGTTTGAACAACGACTATAATGAGATTGCCTGCAGCGAGGTGATGGCGGTGCTGCAGGAAACCACACCCTGCAGCTACCCCGGCTATGGCGCAGACGAATGGTGCCAAAAAGCCGCTCAGGCCATTTTGGCACAGCTGGGCGGCAAGGATGCCGAGGTGCAGTTTATGATCGGCGGCACGCAGGCCAACGCCACCCTGATCGGCGCGGCGCTGCGCCCGTGGCAAAGTGTGATCAGTGCCGACTGCGGGCATATTTTTGCCCACGAGGCCGGTTCCATCGAATACACCGGGCACAAAATTCTGGCCCTGCCCGCCCAAAACGCCAAGTTGACGGCCGAGGCCATTGCCGCCGAGGCGGAAAAATATCGCCAAAGCGGCGAAGCCGATTACCTCACCGAGCCCAAGCTGGTGTTTCTTTCCAGCCCTTCTGAATACGGCACGGTTTACTCTAAGGCCGAGCTGGCCGAGATTCGCCGCGTGTGCGATGCCTATCACCTGTATTTGTATCTGGACGGCGCGCGTTTGGGCTATTGGCTCGCCATGCCGGGCTGTGATGTCACCCTGGCCGATCTGGCCGCGCTGACCGATGCCTTTACAATCGGCGGCACCAAGTGCGGCGCTATGTTCGGCGAGGCCCTTGTGCTGGTAAACCCGGCCCTGCGTGAGCATTTTCGCACCTTCCGCAAGCAGACCGGCGGCACGCTGGCCAAGGGCTGGCTGCTGGGGCTGCAGTTTTACACCCTGTTCCAGAACGGGCTGTATTTTTCGCTGGCACGCCGTGCCGACGAGCTGGCCCTGCAGCTGAAGGCCGCCCTGCAATCGGCTGGCTGCGAATTTTATCTGGACAGCTGCACCAACCAGCAGTTTTTGCTGGTGAACCCTGCGCAGGCCGATTTTCTGGCACAGCGCTGTATTTTTGAGCCTCTGGGCACCTGGCCGGACGGCCGACAGTGCGTTCGCCTTTGCACCAGCTGGAGCACCGCCCCGGCCCGCATAGAGGCGCTCTGCCACGAGCTTAGGCAGCTGCCCCGCGCTTAAGCCGCGCGCATTTTGCTTGCATTCTCCCTGATTCTGTGCTATTCTGTATCTCGAACACAAACGCCTTGGCTGGCTGCGCATTCTTCCGCGGTCAGCCTTTTTTGCGGCCTTTTGGCCGCCCGATCTATGCAAGGAGCAAAGTTATGAACTATGATGTGATCATTATCGGTGCAGGCCCCGGCGGCATTTTTTCCGCTTTTGAGCTTGTCCAGCGCGCCCCGCAGCTGAAGGTGGGCGTGTTTGAATCCGGTCATGCCCTCAGCCAGCGCCGCTGCCCCATTGACGGCGACAAGATAAAAAGCTGCATCGGCTGCAAAACCTGCTCGATCATGAGCGGCTTTGGCGGCGCCGGTGCGTTTTCGGACGGTAAATATAACATCACCAACGATTTCGGCGGCACGCTGTATGAATATATCGGCAAAAAGCAGGCGCTGGAGCTGATGCACTATGTAGACGAGATCAATCTGCGCTACGGCGGGCAGGGCACCAAGCTGTATTCCACGGCAGGTACACGCTTTAAAACCGTGTGCATTCAAAACGATCTGCATTTGCTGGATGCCTCGGTGCGCCATCTGGGCACCGACATCAACTATGTGGTGCTGGAAAACCTGTATAGCTTTTTGCAGGATAAAGTCGATTTTCATTTTGATACGCCCGTGGAAAGCGTGGAGGCGCTGGAAAACGGCACCTACAAGATTCACACCGAGCAGGGAGAATCCACCTGCCGGAATTGCGTGATCTCGGTGGGGCGCAGCGGCAGCAAATGGATGGAAACCGTGTGCCGCGAAATGGAGATTCCCACCCATTCCAACCGTGTGGATCTGGGCGTGCGCGTGGAGCTGCCCGCCGCCGTGTTTGCACACCTGACCGATGAACTGTACGAAAGCAAGATCGTATACCGCACCGAAAAATACGGCGATATGGTGCGCACCTTCTGCATGAACCCCAAGGGTGCGGTGGTAAATGAAAACACCAACGGCATTATCACGGTGAACGGCCACAGCTACGAAGACCCTGCGCGCCAGACCGACAATACCAACTTTGCCTTGCTGGTGGCCAAGCATTTTTCCGAGCCTTTTAAGGACTCCAACGGCTACGGCGAAAGCATTGCCCGCCTGAGCAATATGCTGGGCGGCGGTGTGATCGTGCAGCGCTTCGGCGATCTGATCCGTGGCCGCCGCTCCACTCCCAAGCGCATTGAGGAATCCTTTGTAACCCCCACCCTCAGCGCCACCCCCGGCGATTTGAGCCTTGTGCTGCCCAAGCGCATTCTGGACGGCATTATCGAAATGATCTATGCACTGGACAAGATCGCCCCTGGCACCGCCAACGAGGACACCCTGTTGTATGGTGTGGAAGTGAAGTTCTACAACATGGAGGTTTCGGTAAACGAAAAGCTGGAAAGCAAGTACAAGGGCCTGTATATCATTGGCGACGGCAGCGGCATCACCCACTCGCTGAGCCATGCTTCGGCCAGCGGCGTGTTGGTAGCCCGCGAGATCGCCGGGCAGTGATCCTGCCAATATAAAAACACAAGCGCTCTCTCCTTTTTCTGCCGGAGAGAGCGCTTTTTTTGCACAAAAAAAGCGGCCGAAGCCGCATGGAACATTCCTGTTGATTTATCAAAACCGATCCTGCACTGTTTTGCAAATAAGCGGCTCGCCCCGGGGGATTTTTTGGGTTGGAGAGAGATGGAAAGGGCGAGCCGCCCGTTTGCAAGCAATGAATCAAGGATGGAATAAGATGGCCGACAGCATCCGATGCACAGTGGGTGCGTTGCCCTGCAGCAGCGCACCCATGCATACGGAAACGAAAAAACGAGAAGAGAACCATCGAAAAACGGCTTTTCGTAAATTATTTTACTGCCCTTTCGATGTGCCTTTATTGTGCCACAAATCGTCCACAATGTAAATCACATAAATGCAGTAGCATGACAAGCAAATACTTGTTATGCTGGCATTTGCCTTGCTTATTCTCGATCCGGGGCGTTTCCCCATTCCACCTTTTGCATACAATCCAGCAGCTTTTGCACACAGGCCGGATAAATTCGGCTTTCGTCCCACACAAGGTCCACTTCCATGGCCTTTTGCAGGCCCTCGATCTCAAACACGGTCAGCCCGGCCTGCTTCAGATGGTCTTCGCCAAAGCTTTCCAGCACGATCTGCGGCAAAAAGGCTGCCGCCCAGCCGCGGCGGCAGAAATCCAGCTGAATTTCGTAATCGCTCACATCCGCAATATTGTTCAGCTTTAAGTTGCTTGAAAGCAGCGCATCCACTTTGGCATTCAGAATGCTGCCCGGCGAGTTGCGCACAAAGGGCAGCTTGCTGAACCGGGCCAGATCTTCGGGGCGAATGGTGGCGTTCTGGCGATGCTCCTCGGGCAAAAGGCGGCTGGGCACCGCCAGGCAGATGGACTCCACACGCAGGGGGCGGCGCACCTGATTTTCGCCGCACACGGCCTCGATGCCGATATAGCAGTCCAGCTTTCCGGCGGCCAGCTCTTCTTCCAGCTGGGCCGAGTTGTCCATGCGCACGATCACCTCTACGCCGGGGGCTTCCTTCCAGAAAAGCTCTAAAATGCGCGGCAGATAAATGCGCGCACGCGAAATGCCAATGCCGATAGTCACCTTGCCGCGGGTGCCGTCGCGCAGGTTTTCCATTTCACGCGACAGGTCCTGTTCCAGCACAGCTTCGCGCTCCAGCGTGCGGCGCAGGCTTTGCCCCGCCTGGGTCAGCGCCACCTTGGGGCGGCGCTGAAACAGCGGCACGCCGTATTGCGTTTCCAAACGCTTGATATGCTCGCTCAGGCCCTGCTGCGACATATAGCATTTTTCGGCAGCACGCCGAAAGCTGAGTTCCTGGCACAGCACCAGAAACACCTGTTCACTGGTAGTCATAGGCTTTCTCCTTTTGCCCGCCGGGGCGGTGATGCTTTATGTATTATCATACCGCACAAACCGCTGTTTCGGCAAGAAAAAAAGCCCTTCGCAACCGGCAGTTGCGAAGGTTCCACGCGGTATGTATAGAGTGCTAGCCGATTCCTGTGTTATAATTTGCTTAAATCAAAAATTTTCTTTTTTCAAAAAATATGCAGCAATTGCCCGATGTTTCATTTTTTAGGAGGATTCATTATGACAATTGGAGAAAAGCTTTGCAAACTGCGAAAACAAAAAGGATTGTCGCAAGAAGCCGTTGCAGATGCAGTCGGCGTATCCCGGCAGGCTGTTTCAAAATGGGAACGCGATGAGTCACTCCCCGATCTCGACAATGTGAAGATCCTGTGCTGCCTGTTCGGCATTTCTATAGACTGGCTTGTAAACGAAGAGAGTCTATGTGCCGAAAGCCCCTCTGCAGCTGTTTCCATGACAGAAAATTTTAAGGGATTTTACCGCACAAAATGCAAAAAGTACTTCTTTCTATTGCTATGCGCTGCCTTTTTCATCGCACTGTTTAACCAGATCATGCATATATCCGATGTGCCGCTCCACAGCCCCCTGTGGCGCTTCACCTTTGGCATAGGAGCCCCCATGAAAAAGCTGTGGGCTGGGGTTTTGTTTTTAGCCGCTGTGTATGCCGCACTTCTGTGGGTTACAAGAAAATAGCATTCCCCGCCGGGGCGATTTTCTGCGTGTTTGCACAGCGAAATATCCAAAGGCAGCACCGCACAATTCTCGCCTGACAGCTTAAGCACCACTCCGGCGGCTGCGGCGCTTAGAATTCTTCGGTACTGCCCTAAATCAAATCAGCTAAAAAGGCGTTTTTGCCCCTGCTTTTAAGCAAGAGCAAAAACGCCTTTTGGTTTCAGCGGAAATCTATTCAGCCCATCACAGCGCCCAGTGCGCCAAACAAACCGGCGCTTACCGAGCCCATGATAACGCCCGCCAGCAGCACGCCGCCCATGCAGGCGATGAGCGTGTCGCGGAACTTCATATCCAAAATCGAGGCAGCGAGGGTGCCGGTCCATGCGCCGGTGCCGGGCAAGGGAATGCCCACAAACAGCAAAAGCGCAATCACAAGCCCGCGCCCGGCTGTGGCCTGCAGCTTTTTGCCGCCCTTTTCGCCTTTTTCCAGACAGAAGGTGAAAAATTTGCCGATCACGGGCTTATCCTTGCCCCATTCCAACACGGCGCGGGCAAACAGATAGATAAACGGCACCGGCAGCATATTACCGATGATGGAAATGATATACACCGTGCTCAGCGGCAGGCCCAGGCCCACACCGATGGGAATGGCACCGCGCAGCTCAATGAGCGGCACCATGGAAACGAAAAACACATACAGATACTTTGTCAGCATACAAAACCGCCTTTATCACACATTGAACAGGAACTCGATCACATCGCCGTCCTGCACCACATATTCTTTGCCCTCGGTGCGCTGCTGGCCCTTGGCTTTCACCGCTGCATAATCAAAATCGGCTGCTTCCAGATCCTTCCAGCCAATCACGCTGGCGCGAATAAAGCCACGCTCGAAATCGCTGTGGATCTTGCCGGCAGCCTGCGGGGCTTTGGTGCCCTTGCGAATGGTCCATGCGCGGCATTCCTTTTTGCCGTCGGTCAAAAAGCTGATCAGGCCCAGCAGCTCGTAGCTGGCCTTGATCAGGTTGTCCAGACCCGTGGTGGTGATGCCCATTTCCGAAAGGAAGGCCAGCTTTTCCTCTGCGCTGTAACCGGCAATATCCTCCTCGGCTTTTGCGCAGATGGGCAGTGCCAGCGCGCCTTCTTCTTTTGCGCGCTGCTGCACCAGCGGATAATACTGGTTGCTGGCAAAGCCGTCCATCAAGTCGTCTTCGCTCATGTTGCAGGCATAGATCACGGGCTTTGCGCTCAAAAGGCCGATCTCGCGCAGCACGGCGGGCACGGAATCCTCTTCGGGAAATTCAAAGCTGCGGGCGGGCTTGCCGCTTTCCAGATGGGCAGCCAGCTGCTGCAGCCACTCGGCCTCGGCTGCGGCGGCCTTGTTGCCGGTTTTGGCAGCCTTGGCCTGACGGCCTGCACGGTTTTGCACCACCTCCAGATCCGAGAGGATCAGCTCCAGATCAATGGCATCGATGTCACGGATGGGGTCTACGCCTACGGGCTTGTTGACATCCTCCACCACATGCACGATATTGTCATCGTCAAAGCAGCGCACCACGTGCACAATGGCCTCGCATTCACGAATATGGCCCAGGAACTTGTTGCCCAGGCCTGCGCCCTGGCTTGCGCCCTTTACAAGGCCCGCAATATCGCGAAACTCAACGATAGCCGGAGTTTTTTTATCTGTTTCCCACAGCTCGGCCAATTTGTCCAAGCGGGCATCGGGCACGGGCACGATGCCGCTGTTGGGCTCAATGGTGCAGAACGGATAGTTGGCCGCCTGTGCGTTCTGGGTGCTGGTGAGTGCATTAAAAAGGGTGCTTTTGCCCACATTGGGAAGCCCCACGATTCCTAATTTCATTTTATCTTTTACCTGTCCGAAAACCCTTGATTTATCGGGGTTTTCGCCTTTCTTTAGATTTCTTGTACGCCCTTTTTACGCCCTTTTTTTGTAACTGGCGGCGTAGCCTGTTGAAATTGGCGTATGGCATTTACCAGTGACTCGTCCGTAACATGAACATATCTGTCCATAGTTGTTTTAATGCTTGCGTGTCCTAATAGCTGTTGCAGCACTTTAGGCTGTACGCCGCGCTCAATCGCGCGTGTAGCATAAGTATGTCGTAAGGCGTGCATACAAAAGCGTTTGATACCCGCTTCATCACACAATTTGTATAAGTGTGTGTCATAAGAACTGTTTTTTGCAGGTTCACCAGTACGCCAGTTGACAAACACTAAATCGTGCATAATAAGACATTTCTTTTCGCCTGTCCTGCTGTCGATATACTCTAAAATCTGCGATAGCGTTTCAGACTTTTTCCGGCTGTCCTTTTCATCATAACAGCTTTTAAGAATAGAATATGCTTTGTCAGTAAGCGGAATGGTGCGATAACTTTTCTGTGTCTTAGGTGGTCCTGCTCGCCAATACCCTTGACTGTGCCGATACTCTAAACTCTTGCTGACAGTCAACGTGCGCTTTTTCCAATCAATAGAGTCCCATGTTAAACCAATCAATTCTGCCGTTCTCAATCCTGTTTCCAAGAGCAACGCATATTGTCGGTAATTATGTGACCGCGCCGCTGCTTCAAGAAATTTCTCTTGTTCATCAACAGTCAAGTATTTAATATCGTCTGCCGCCCGAACAGGTTTCGTATAGCGTACACCGTTCATAGGGTGTTTGGCGATAATGTCATTCATAACTGCTGATTTTAACATGGTTCCCATTGTGATATAAGCCTGACGAATGGTTGAGCCTGCATAGGTGGTTTCCATTCGGTTAAGAACAGCTTTACAGTGCATAGGCTTTACATCAGCTATACACATAGCCCCGATTACTGGCTGAATATTCCATTTGTAGCGTTCTTGATAATTCCGTTTTGTGTTCGGTGCAAGGTCGCAAACAATATTTTCAATCCAGTATTCAAACCACTTATCTACTGTCATATCGGGAGAAGTGACAATAAGATTATGCCGTTCTTCATATCTGGCGTCAGCAAGCCAGTTTTTCGCTTCCGGCAATGTTTCAAAGTATTTCTCTTTACGTTTGCCGTTTTTTGCGTAGTATCTTGCGGAGTATAAACCGTCCTTTCTTTGGTAAATGCCTTTGCCGCACTCTTTACCTTTTAGATTTTTGCCCATTTATCGGACTCCTTTCTTATCTCAAAAAAGAGTCCAACGCAACTATATATTATAGCATAAGGACTCTGCTTTTTCAATCTCAACAGGAATTTTTTGTAGCGGTTGTTGGTAGAAGTTCTATATAATTAACTCTCGTCGGATATATTCTTCAAATTCACGTCGCTTTACTAACTTCCGTGTTCCTACAAAAAGTACAAACGGGCAATTAGGTTGCTTTAACAGGGTGTCTATTTTATTTATACCGATATTGCTGTACTCCGCAGCTTCTTTTATTGTTAATGTCAGTTTAAGGTGGATAGGTACACGCACCTTGTTTTCCATACATAACGGCAACTCATTTTCTTCGCTGCCATTGATTGACACTCCTTTATATTGCAAATTGCAAGGGGTGTTTCGTTCTTTATCATTCATAGGATTTTTCCCCTTTCAAATTTTTATAAAAAAGAGCTTTAATCAGACGATTGTTAGCTGCAATCTCACGGGAGTTTCACCCCTGCGCGGTTCTCGCGCAGCCCTACCCATTGCCTGCGACGCTTTGAACGCTCGGACTATGGCTATAAGGGAGTATCATTATGTATCTTGCGTGTTGTCGCCCATAAGCTGCTACACTTATTTCACGGCGCGGTGTTGGTCGCTCATTCCCTTTGGGAAAGTCATGGCGCACCCGCCGTATGGCTCGGCGCAAGAGGAACGTATCTGATTTGCCCTATGCTGCGTCGCCGTTATCTTGCGTCGCTTTCTTTGTCAAGGAACAAAAAGGCAGGATAGAGATAGGCAGCGGAAAGGGGGGACGCAGCCGGGTCTACCTTATACCTTGAATGAAAGGACAGCCCGCATGAGCTTTGACCGTAAACGGTCGCGTATGTCCTCGTCTATGCCATAGTAAGTATTACCGCGCTCGTCAATGAGCTTCCGCATAGACAGGGACGCTATGTAGCTTTCGTAATGTTGTACGACAATCTTCATAGCTTCCGGGTCGCCTTTTGTTGCGGCTATGATTACCGGGTACGGTAACAAGCCGCGTTCGTCCTGTTCGGTGTTACCATTATGTGCAGTCATAGGCGCGTTCCTCCAAATAGCGTTTTAACAGTTCAAAAGAGCTTGTACGCCGATACTGTATTGTGCTTCTCGGAACATCACGGAGCTTTGCAATTTCCGCGTCGTTCATTTCAAAAAAGTAGTACAGCAATACGGCTTCTCGTTTGTCGTCCGGCAAGCTGTGCAGGGCTTCGGCAAGCAGCTTCGCAGTTATTTCCTTGCCTGCCACACAAAAGGATTTTTCAGCTTCATCATGTTCAAAGTAAGTGTCGTAGGTGTAAAGCTGATTTTCCTCTTGCGGAGTTAGGTCAGAAAACGAAACTTCTTGTAGCTGCCGCCTTTTGATTTCCCCGTGGGCGTTGATAGCCTCATTCTTCAACGTCCGCTTGCAAAACCCGTTAAAAGCACATCGGATTTGCCACTGGGTACGATTAGGTTCATTCATGGTATCACCTCCTTTCGCAACCGCGAAAGCGGGTGATGATTTCCCCTTTCGTAACCCCTCAACAAATGGCGCGGGGAATGTGCCAAACATTCAGAGAAAAAATTTGAAAATTTTTCTCCAAAACGACAAAATGCGCCCATCTGCAAAGTGCAGATGAACGCATAGGAATTAACTATAGTATTTAGATGATTTGACAGTTCATACTCGTAGGTAGAAAATACCCCGGCGGTGGTTGGGCTTTTTTTGCCAGATTAGGGGGATTGAGCGCATAAAAAAAGGACATGGCGATACCTCCTTGATACCGCCGTATCCAAAAAAAGGGGCGACTTTAACACACCCTCCGTATTCTCATTTTTGAAAAAGAAAACGGCGGCTTTGATTTTTGATTTCAAAACCGTCGTTCGTTATGAAAATGCTTGTAATTAGACACGAAAAATTCGCCGCCAAACAACGGTTTTTTTTATTTCCCGTTGTGCGGTATGTAGTCTAAAGATTTAATAGTAATCAAGATTTTCCCAAAAATCTATGAGCTAACTTATACACTTGCGCTATTCGTTTATCTGTTAAATCCCAGTTTTCTATTTCTGTTCGGATAAGTTCGGGATTTCTTTTACTTATGTCTCGTAAAGCGTTTCCGACAGATTTTCGTACATATTCGCTGGGGTCTGCTTTTAAAGCAGATAATAATTGTATAGCAACTTTGGGATTATCCTTAAAAAATGGACGACTTGTCCAAACTCTTAATCCTTCTGTTACAGCGCGTCGCTGTTTATCATTATCACTCTGTAACCATTTCTGGATTATAGATAAAGCCTGTTCATATCCAATGTTTTTACAATAGCTGTCAAATGCCATTGCTAAAACCTCTTGTACTCGCCAGTTGGAATGATGTATTACTTCATTTTCAAGGAAACTAAGCGCAGGACTATACTCGTGAGCAATATACCCACAAATAAAGACAGCTAACTCTTGTATTTGAAAATATTCCGATTTCCATGCCTGTATTGAAAATTGCCAACATTCTTCTATGGTATGAGTTTTTGCAAATTTTTGAGCTGTTGAACGCACCAAAGCCAAATTTTCTTTTTGAGTAATATCATGTTCTAATTTTTGTAAATATTCTCGAAACATTTTTTGCCCTCCTATTAATATAGATGAATAGTAAAGCGAAAAGACTCGGCTTCTCTCAATTATTTTTGAAAAAATCCTCTACAAGAGAAATTACTTTATTAAACCATTCTTGATTTGGACGCTGTTGTGGTAAATTACGATAATAACTCAAAATCTTTTGCTCTACTTGTGGATTGTAATTATACCCACTTTTTTTATAATCTAATTCTAATGCTGATATTCTTTTCCTCATTTCAGCCTGTAAAGTATTTCTATCTTTCATAAATTCAATCCACGCTGAACAATGGCAAGGATTATTTATATCAAGAAAACTGCAATGTTCTTGAAAAAATGATTCAAGATTTCGTCTCGCCCGGTATAAAAGTCCTTTTACAGCTTTTGGAGTTAATGCCAATATATCTGCCACTTCATTGATAGACAAACCAAACATATCAACCAGAGAAAAAGCTATCCTTTGATTATCGGATAGTTTTCTTGTCATTGCTAAAAAACAGCCATTTCTAAGTCTCTGTACTTCCTCGTTAGCAATTATTTCCTCCTGCGGTAATAATTGAGGAGAAACTAATAAGTTCCCGTCACGTTCCAAATCTTCGATATTTTCCACGTAGCTAATATTCTTATTTTTTCTAAGAGTCATACGAAACTCGTTAATACAAATTGTTCGTAACCATTTCTTAATAGCTGTTGTTTCTTTAACTTCTTGATAATGTTGCCATGCCTTAATAAAAGTTTCTTGTACTATATCGTCTGCTTTTTCTGGGTCTGCTGAAAGGCGCAATGCCAAATTATAAATGTATTCTCCATACTGTTTAATAATATCCTCTATAGAAAGAGGGTTTTTTAAACGTTTGTCTATTGGTTTCTCTGCGTCCTTTGGTATCAACCACATACGGCTGAATTTTGCAACGCCCGGTATTCGGTTTTCTTCGCATAGTTTTTGTACGCGCCGTTCAGAAATTCCCCACTTTTTCGCTGCTTCTGGGGCTGAGATATATTCAAGCATTTTGCTATCCTCCCGTAAAAATTTCTTTGTCATTATTATATACGGTCAGCCGAACAGAAGCAATAAAATAAATGTGAATTATTTAAGTCAGTAGTGGGAATTGTATAGACGTATCTTGAAAAAGTTAGGAACTATACAATATAGCAGGGTGAATAATTATGGCTAAAAGACCAGTACCACTTTATGACTTCGCAGCTTTCGGGCAAGCGATAAAAGCGGCGCGGACAGCGAGAAAGGAAAGTCGCAAAGATGTAAGCGACGCAATGAATATTTCTCCGCGTTACCTTACCAATATTGAAAATAAGGGACAACAACCAAGCCTGCAAATCTTTTATGAGCTTGTGACACGCTATAACATATCGGTAGACCAATTCTTTTTCCCGAATAGGGACGCTGAAAAATCCACGCAGCGGCGGCAACTGGATACCCTGCTTGACAGTATCAGTGATAAGGGATTAAGAATTGTGACTGCTACGGCGAAAGAAGTTGCGGAAATCGAAAACTCGGACAAATAAGCTGTGTCCGCACACAACTGAATATGACAGAAAGAAGCGTTGCAGCCTTTACGGGATTGCAGCGTTTTTTCTTTGCCCTCTTTGGCAAAACAGAGTGTTCCTTTGTAGTAGGTATCAGAGGATAAAACTTTCATAGCAAGCATAGGAAGTGTGTACCCACTTCCGTATTTTGCCCTGCAAAATTGCTTGTTGGGAAGTGTCCCAAACCCTCAAAGCGGAAAGGAGCGATTGCATGAACGGACGCAAAAGAAACATACAAATCAAGTTCTATGTAACAGAGGAAGAAAGGGCATTGATTGAACAGAAAATGAAGCTCGTTCCCACCCGAAACATGGCGGCGTATCTTCGGAAAATCGCCATTGACGGTTACATCATACAGGTAGACCATGCCGATATAAAAGCCATGACCGCAGAGATACAGAAAATCGGTGTCAATATCAATCAGATTGCAAAGCGTGTCAATGCAACAGGCAGCGTCTACCAAGAGGATATGAAAGAAATAAAGGGGGTGCTTGCGGAGATATGGCGGTTACAAAGATTAAGCCTATTAAAAGCACGTTGAGCAAAGCCCTTGACTATATCCAGAACCCGGATAAGACCGACGAAAAAATACTGGTGTCCTCTTTTGGGTGTAGCTATGAAACGGCAGATATTGAGTTTGAATTTACCATAGCACAGGCGTTGGATAAGGGGAACAATTTAGCCCACCATTTGATACAGTCCTTTGCGCCGGGAGAAGTCGATTATGAAAAGGCACATGAAATCGGGCGGCAGCTTGCTGACGCGGTTACAAAGGGACAGCATGAGTATGTCTTAACAACGCATATTGACAAGGGGCATATCCATAACCATATCATTTTTTGCGCGGTGAATTTTGTAGATTACCACAAGTACAATTCCAACAAACGCAGCTATTACGGCATACGCAATATAAGTGACAGGCTATGCCGGGAAAATGGGCTGTCTGTGGTTGTTCCGGGGAAAGACAGCAAAGGAAAAAGCTATGCGGAATATCAAGCCGAAAAGACAGGGACAAGTTGGAAAGGAAAACTTAAAATTGCGGTGGACGCACTCATTTCCCAAGTGTCAAGTTTTGAAGAATTACTATCCCGGTTGCAGGCGGCAGGCTATGAGATAAAACCGGGAAAATATATTTCCTGTCGTGCTCCGGGACAGGAACGGTTTACCCGGTTGAAAACCCTCGGCGCAGATTACACAGAGGAAGCGTTACGGGAACGTATCAGCGGAACGCGCACCCGCGCTGTCAAAGCTCCAAAGCCACAGCGCAGCGGTATCAATCTGTTGATTGATATTCAAAATTGTATCAAGGCACAGGAAAGCAAAGGCTATGAGCAATGGGCAAAAATCCATAATCTGAAACAGGCTGCAAAGACACTAAATTTCCTCACCGAACACAAGATTGAGCAGTATGCAGATTTGACCGCCAAAATCTCGGAAATTGCGGCTGCAAGCGAACAGGCAGCGGACAGCTTAAAGGCAGCCGAAAAACGGCTTGCAGATATGGCGGTGCTGATTAAGAATGTTTCCACCTACCAGAAAACAAAGCCTGCCTATGACGCATACCGCAAAGCTAAGAATAAAGACAAATACCGTGCAGAACATGAACGGGCAATAATTCTCCATGAAGCGGCGGCAAAGGCACTACAAACAGCAGGCATAAAGAAGCTCCCGAACCTTACTTTGCTGCAAGCAGAATATGAACAGCTCCAAGCACAGAAAGAAGCTCTGTATGCGGACTATGAGAAGCTGAAAAAGCAAGTCAAGGAATATGATGTTATCAAGCGCAACATTGACAGCATTTTGCGGCAGGATAAAGAGCCAAAACGGGAAAAGGGGACAGAGCGCGGATAAGAAAACAAAAAAAGACGGGACACGGCAGCTAATGAATAGCCACCGCGCCCCGTCTTTTCGTAGGTGCAGTTTTGATTGTATGTTACGCAGTAGAACCCCATTTTTACAAGGTTAGGTATCAATCCCTTACCCATGCAGGAAACGCGCCCGGAACGCCCTGTAAAGTGGGCTGTTTTGCCCTCTATCGCGTAATAAGGGCACGTTTTTTCCTCATACGCTCGGCAGCCTGTTTCCGGGTGATACGCTTCCGGCAGTCCGGGCAGTATTTCGCGTGGTTGGAGCTTGACGCAAAGGCAGCACCGCATACAGTACAACGCCGCATATCTTCGGTTTTTAACAATTCCGCGTGCAATTCCTTATCCAGAGGAAGCACCGCAGTCTGAAACCATTTGCAGAGCAGCGAATAAGAAATAAGCTGCGGGCATACACATTCTTCCCCGTCGTCAAGCAGCATACATTTTCCATTGTCGCAGTTGCAGCATGATTTTTTCGCAAGGGAATTTACCCTGCGGCTTTGCGGCGGTGTCAGCCGCCTATTCCCGGTCATACTTCATCAGCGGCATAAACGGCAAGCTCGGCATATTCCGCTTCGGTCAGTGTGCCTACTTTCTGCATGGTTCTTTGTGCAAGTTCCCGCAAATCAGCGTCCATGTATGGCAGCGCGGCGCGGATATTTTCAAGCAATGCCGGTTTGCTGCTGTCTGCGTAAATACTCAAAAGGTTTGTTTCTTCCACGGTAAAACGGTTCATAGTCATACCTCCAAATCGTGTTTTTTTACTTTGGCTGTTCTTTTCGAGGCAGCTTTTTCCTTTTCGGATTGAAGCTGCGCCCGGATAGAGGGATGGGGCTTTCGTATATCCTTATTCCTGCTTTCGTTTTTATCAATCAGTGCATACGTCCCGTGTATGCCCTCGATTTTGGAAAAGGAAAGTGTCTGATATGGCAGCATAGAAAAAAGGCGGTCTAAATCTTTGCTGTTCGCAAGCTGCATAAATGCGTTGGAAAGCTCTACCATGAAATGTGTCCTGTTGGGACTGTTCGGCGTATCGCGCCGCTTCATTTCTGCCACAATGCGTCGCGCTTCTGTTTCAAGCAACCCGTCATGCAAAACAGCGATATGAGCTTTGAAATCCCCCGGCGCAAGCTGCTCTCGGCTATGCTTTTCCTCCTGCAAGAGAAATCGCAGCGCGTCCGGGTCGTTAGGGATAGCTTCAAAGCGTTCAAATTTTCCGTAAAGCGTATCGGGATTGCCTGCAAAATACTGTCCGGCGGGTATATCCCGTGTGCCGTGTTCATAAATCAGACGCACCGTATCGGCGGCAAGCTCCTTGTCCTTGACGCGCTCATAATGCCTTGCATAGTCAAGCTCATAGAGATTACCCTTGATTTTCCCATGTTCTGTACCTGTCAGCTCGATTGCGTAAGCAAGAATACGGTCGCTTGTCTGTTCCCTATAAAACCGCCAAGTGTTGTGGGGCGCGATGTCCTTTAGAAACACGTCGCGTTCCCGAAAGCAATGCGTTCCCATAGGGCGGCAGAGCCACAAGAGGGTTTTATCCTCTTTGTGTGGGCTTGCTGCCGCCTGCGTGATTATGCTTTTATCAATGTCAAAATCACTTTGATAAAATCCTGTGTTCTGCTTCAAAATTGCACTAAGGGAAGCAAACACGTCCACATCTTCAAATTTGCTTAATTTCCCCATGCGTCAACTCCTTTCCAAATCCTGTGATTTCTGTCTTGCGGTTTTCTTCTGCGCCTTTTTCTTATCCGCTTTAAGCTGCGCCCGGATAGAGGGCTTTTCTTCTTTACCCTTGCCGCGCGTTTTCTCTGCTTTGATTGCGTCTGCAAGGTCGGTCAAAGAAATCTGTTCCCCGGATTTCGCTTTTTTCTCCAATTCGTCCACGGACGGGGTGTTGTTGATAATCCCGTCAAAATTGTTGTCGTTCTGCTCGATAGTGTCCTCGACGTGCTTTAAAGGATTTTCCTTTTCCGGCGGCTGTAAAAACTCTGGCACTTGCCTGTAACCGCTACTGTCAACATAGTGTGCCGTGTCCTGCCCGTTCTGATGAAGCACCACAACATCAGAAACGGAAAGGCTGTGTCCCTTAAAATCTTTCGGGTGGTCGATATTGAACCGGGTATAAATATCTTCAAGGGAAGTCCCCGGCGTAAGCTCGGCGGTATAGATAAGGTCATAATTTGCCCGGTCTGCGGTATGTCCAGTTGCCGCCAGACGGTCATACGGTTCAAAACGGAAATCCCGCGTTTCATCACCACGCTTTAACTGGTAAATAGAAAAGGTGTCTTTGTCCGGCTCGGCGGCTTCTATGGTTGTTCCTTTCTGTGCCTGTTCCTTGTCCCGTTCCTTTTGAATTTCCTGTAAATGCTCATCAATGCTGTTGATGATTTCCGCTGCGGTACTGCGGATTGTTTCAAGGGAGCTTTTCAGCTCGTCAAGTTCCCGTCCGCTGCTCCACCCGGCGACATACCCAAAGGAATAGTCCGACGTATCAAGCCCGTAATGTTGGCAGACCGCATAGGCGACGCTTTCTGCCTGTACCTCACGGGTACGGCGGTCTGGTCTGCCTGCCTGTTCCTCTTTCGGGGCGTTGGGGTCAATATCATGCAGCTTCGCATGGGCGATTTCATGGATAGCGGTTTTTATGGTCTGAAGCTCGCTCATTCCCTCGTCAATGGCAATCCGCTTTTCCTCCAAATGGTAATACCCGTGTGAATTGCCCTCGATTTTCTCAAAACCGATAGGGACAGGGGAAGTCTTTTCAAGGGCTGCGAAAACGTCCTTGAAGCATTCCACGTCCCCAGTCAGCATATCCACAGCAATGTCCGGCAGCTCCTTTCCCTCGGTCTGGGAAACATCAAAGACCGATACCACCTTAAAAGCAGGGATAGTGATTTCTTTTTCTTCCTTGACAGGTTTCCCGTCTGCACCGATTACGGGCTTTTGTGTTGCCGGGTCGATTTTCTCCATTTCCTGCTTGATTTTGAACGGGGACGGGGCAAGGATTTTGATACCTTTTTCCCCCTTTACCACATTGCGCTTGAAGTTGTTTTTCCAAGACTGGAAGCCCGCCACAAGGGAAGCGTCCGGCTTCTGCATGGCGATAAGCAGCGTATTGTTGAAGCTGTAATTATGGAATTTTGACATGACGCGCAGATATTCTTTGTAGCGGTCACAGTCAAACAGTTCCTTGATACCCTGTTCCAAGCGGTCTGTGATTTCTTTGAGCTTATCCGCGGGTTTCTCGGAAGTCAGCACAATCGGGATAACTGGGCGCGGCTCCTGCGCTGCGGCAGGCGGTACGGATTGCTGCGGTGGTGCGGCAACGTCCATTTCCACCTTTGCCGGGTCTGGACGTTCCGGCTGCGGGAAGCTCATAACCCTGTATTCTTTCGGTATGTCATTCTCATGCCCGCTGTACCATTCCGAAAAGGTATTTTTGTTGTTGTAAATATAGCCCTGCGCGGTAAAAATCCCTCCGTCATTCTTTACCGCGTCCCGCCCGTATTCCTCATACATGAAATAGTTCTTTGCGGCTTCGGGCAGCTCCAATTCGTCCAGTTCGTCGATAAGGTAATGCCCGTAGGCTTCTTCGTCCTGTACGGTAGGATAAATCCAGTAGCAGTCAAGGTTCTGTGCAAGGTTGATAAGGTCTTTCACGCTTCCGGCATATTCGCCCAGTGTTACCGCCGCCGCAAATTTGTCCCTGTCCTCGTCACGCTGCATTTCTAAGAGCTTTCCGAAATAGTTCAGCTCGTCAATTCCTGCACTCTGGATAACGGAAAGCGGTACGTCAAAGGGCGGCTGTTCGGTATTTGCAAATCCATTGATGAAAAAATCCTGTGAATTTTCTGCGGTAATGCCGATACGTTTCATAGCTTTGTGAAGCTGCTCCGTAGTCGTCGGCATAGGAAGCCATACGCCACCCGGCTGTCCGGTTTCAAAACGGCTGCGGCTGTCAATCAAAATCGAAAATTGTTCTGCCAAATGTTCGCTCCTTTCCTGTGCAATCTTTTGGTGCATGAGTTCGTAGTCCTCAATGCTCATATATCCGTCGTAGATATACGGGTCGATTTCTTCCCCGTTATAAGGTCTTTCATAAAAGGGAAGCCCTGCGGCATGGGCTAATGCCCGCGCTTTTTCCAAGACTTCCGGGGATAAGGTATCATCATGTGCAGCGATAAAATCCGCTACGTCGTTATAGCCGTTTTCATAATGCCGACGCACTCCGGCGGTCAGCTCGTCAACGGTCATATCCCCGGCTAAATAGCCGCAGTAATAGCTGTTCAGAATAACGGCTGCGGGGTCGTTCTGCCGGATTTCTTCAAGGCGGCTTTTCTGTTCGGCGGTAAGGCTGTCGCCTGCGTCCAGATAGAAGTCCTCACCGTTCCATGAACGCCCCTCACGCCAAAAGGCAATCCAAGCGATACCGTCCCGTAATTCCTCTTGATACTGTTTCACGGTGTCCCGTAAACTTGCCATGTGCAGTCCTCCTTTCGCGGCAGTTTCCATAAGGGTTTGGGATTATCCCAACAAGCAAAATTCCCCGCAGTCCTCGGTGAGAGGAAAGGGGGAATTTACGGAAGTGGGTACACACTTCCTATGCTTGCTATTCAAGTCATTTCTTCTTTGGCAGTTCCACACGGTAGTTGACGTATTTCCCGCCTGTATCGGCTAAAACCATGTTTCCGTCATAGGTTTTTCCCGTTTTCGGGGAATAAAGCCCCTTGACACTGGCTTTGCCGGATTTTAAGAGTGCAGCGGCGATTTTCGGGGTAAAGACCGTTTTACGTTCCTCAAAAAAACGGTCATTCTTCCACATGGTAAAGGTGCAGTCCCGGTCAGAGCAATAATAGTTTTTCTTGCTTTCATGGACGGGAGAACCGCAGCGCGGGCATTTTCCAATGACGGGCTTTTCTTCCTTGAAAAGTTCCTTGTCTTTCTCGGAAAGGAATGGATAGGATTTCACAAGCTCCTGTACCATTGCTTCAATGCCCTGCATGAAGTCCTCCGGGTTGGCGTTTCCCTTTGCAATCAGCGTCAGCGTATTTTCCCATTCCGCAGTCAATTTCGGGGAAGTCAGATTGTCCGGCAGGACGCAGACAAGGTTGATACCGTTTTTTGTAGGGAAAAGCTGCTTGCCTTTGCGCTCCACAAAGCCGGAGTTCACCAGTTTTTCAATGACAGCGGCGCGGGTGGCAGGCGTGCCTAATCCTTTGCGTTCCGCTTCGGCATTTGTGTCCTCGCTTCCGGCGTGTTCCATAGCAGACAAAAGGCTTGCTTCCGTGTGGGGCTTCGGCGGCTGTGTGTCGTGGGCTGTTACATTTGCGGAGAAGCCGGAAAACGTCTGTCCCTCGGTAAAGTCCGGCACATCAGATACAAAATCGCTGTCCTCGTCGTCCGCGTCCGGCTTTCCTTTCAGTGTCAGACGGTAGCGGCGTTCAAGGTCTTTCCACCCGACACAGAGTACCGATTTCCCTTTTGCCGTAAAAGAATTATCCGCGCAGGAAAATACCGCCGTGACTGCTTCATAACTGTGCGGCTCGACGGCAGCAAACAGTAGACGCGCCCCGGCAAGGGTTAAAATATTCCGTTCGCTTTCGGGCAATGCTGCAAGGTCGGTTTTCGCAAGTTCCAGAGTAGGAATGATTGCATGGTGGTCGGACACCTTTTTACTGTCAAGGGTGCGGGACACGTCCGGGGTAAAAGATACGTCCTGCATAAACGGCAGCTTTCCGCAGAGCAGCGCGGCAATATTCGTCGCTGTACCGCCCATGTCGTCGGTCAAAAATGCGCTGTCGGTTCGCGGATAGGTCAGCAGTCGCTTTTCATAAAGGGCTTGCGCCAAATCAAGGGTCTGTTTCGCGGTATAGCCGTAAATACGGTTTGCTTCGCGCTGCAAACTGGTGAGGTCAAAGAGCTTCGGCAGCGATACCGTCTTTTTCTCACGGGTCACAGAAATACACTCTGCCTGTGCGGTTTCACAGGCTGCTTTCAGTTTGTCCGCTGCGGCAGCGTCGGAGAGCTTTTCGCTTACCGCTTCTGTGCCGGATAAGGTAAGCCGCACATGGTAGTATTTTTCTTTCTTGAATGTAGAGATAGCCGCGTCCCGGTCGGCAAGCATTTTCAAGGTTGGGGTCTGGACACGCCCCACGTTCAAGGTGCGGTTATACAGGCAGGAAAACAGGCGTGTTGCATTGATACCGATAATCCAGTCTGCCTTTGCGCGGCAGAGCGCAGACGCAAAGAGCGCGTCATAATCCCGCCCGTCTTTGAGGTTATCAAAACCGCTGCGGATAGCTGCGTTCTCCATTGAGGAAATCCACAGGCGGCGCATGGGCTTTTTGCACCCGGCAACTTCATAGACGAAACGGAAAATCAATTCTCCCTCGCGTCCCGCGTCGCAGGCGTTCACGACTTCCGAAACGTCGGCGCGGTGCATAAGCTCTTTTAGGATTTTGAATTGTTTTCCTTTGTCTGCGGCTACAGTGTACTGCCAGTTTTGGGGCAGAATAGGTAAGCTGTCATAGCTCCATTTTCGGTACTGTTCCCCATAGGCGGCAGCTTCCGCAAGCTGTACCAAATGTCCAACACACCATGAAATGAGGTAGCCGCCGCCCTCGATATATCCGTCTTTTTTCTCTTTTACGCCAAGTGCGGCGGCGATACTCTGTGCCACACTCGGCTTTTCTGCAATGACTAACTGCATATAAAATCTCCTTTCGTAATTGTCTAAGAATTAAATTTGCGATAAAATACATTTGAACAGGGGTGAAAATATGGGAATCCGAATAACAGGTATTGATGTTCCATTTGGGGGCATTTCATGGGAATATACTGAAACAGAGAAACAGGCAATTCAAAAGTTATTCTTTTTTCTTGAATCAAAAAGGCTTTTAACAAACCCGATTGAAATGGAAATTAAGCAATGGTGCATTGAATCTGCTCTTGAAATCAAGCGTAGGTTGGTAGACACACTCTCTGAATGTGATTTTTCTAAAGATACAATCGGTTGTATTCGCTCAATGATTGGTGCTTGCAATGACTTTTTAGATAGATTAGACACTGTAAAAGAAACAGGAATAATCTTTAAAAATGAAAAGGGCGACTGGGCGAATAGTGCATTTTCTTCTGCTATGAAGCAATTTAGAAATGTATTCAGAGAAAACATAAACCTTTTGTCGAGTGTTTATGGAATAACTTTTACCAAAACCATTCCCACAGAATATTGAAATGAAATCCGCTATCAAAGCAAAATTGGTAGCGGATTTTTTATTTAGGTGGTGTCATTTCCCGATTGTTCAACTTCCGCAAATTTTCTCTCCCGTAGCTGTTTCAAACAGTAGCCCACACAAGGGGCTTGCCCCCGATAGGGACAGGACGCACAAGCCGGAGAAACAGGAACGGGCGGCGTAGGTTCACGCCGCCCGGTAGGTCTTTGTATCATCATTTTTTCAAAAGGACTGTCAGTAAAAAAGGTCATACTTCCTCGCCCTCCGTTTCCCAACCGCCTGTGTCGTCGGTTTCTTCCAGCTCGTCCTCGTCGTAATCTTCAAAATCGAACTCGTCAAGGTCTGTGCTGCCTTTCACATTCTGTTTCGGCTTCCAAATCTTAAAGTAGTAGAACGCACCGCCACCGCCAAGAGCTGCCACCACAAGGAAGATAACCAAACCGCCTATATTTTTGTTTGGCTTTTCCTGCGGTTCTTCGGTCTGCTCCGGCTCGGTCTGTTTCTCTACGCCCGTACACGCACTCATTGTTACAGAGCATACAGGGCAAGTGGTATTGATTGCGCCTGCCACGCATTTATCCGTACAGGTGCAGACTGCCGGGGCGGTAGTTTCTTCCTCCCCGATAATCGCCATGAGGTCGGCTTCGTCCACTTGATTTAAGAAATAGACAGTATTTTCGCCCTCGGCTGCATGGTCAATGACAATATAGAAATAGTTGCCGCCTTTGCTTTGCACAACAATAAACTGTTTATCCCCGGACGCTTCGCCGGAAATATCATCAACAAGGCTCATATTGCCCTCCGGGGTAAGGGGCTGCGGCTCGGTTTCCACAATAACGCCGCTATCGTCGGTGGGAATATCATTGCCCTGTGCATACGCGGTCACAGAAACGCCGCCCATACAGATAAGGGCAAAAAGCAACGTAAGAAAGCTGCGGAAAAATGGTTTATTCTTCATGGTCGGTGTCCTCCTCTCTGGTGAGTGCTTCGGGTACAGTTTTCATGCCGGGAATACCGCCGCCGGAAAGCAGGTCAGTAAGGGCGGCAGGGGTAAGGCGCATGGAGCGCACAAGCTGTACGATTTGCAGGTTTTCAAGTTCCGTTTTCTGTGCAAGCAGCTCTTTCAAGTGTGCCTGCTGTTCGGAAATTTTCTCGCGGGTCTTTTTGATTTCCGCATTGATACGGTCAATTTTATTTGTTGCCATACGGTCAATACTCCTTTCAAATGTTAGTTCCAGTTCATCAGTCCATAGCCTTTGATACAGGCATAATCAAGGGGATAGCTCTTTATCTTGCAAGCGTCACCAGAATTGCCCTCTACGGTGTAGACGCGGTTTCCGTCTGTGCCAATGACAAGCCCTACATGGTCTGCGCTTCCGTCTAAGTCCCAGTCAAAAAAGATAGCGTCGCCGGGAGCGATATTTTCATAGCCCCGCGCACCCCATTGTCCGTGAGAGGTAAACCACGGAACGCCCTGCGACTGGCAGGCGGCAAAGCGCGGCTCGGATAACCCCGCCTGTCCATAGCACCAAGAAACAAAGCAGGCGCACCATGCAACACGGCTGTCAAATCCGTACCAGCTCCAATACGGCGCACCTCCTACATTTCCGACTTGCCCCTTTGCAAGCTCCACAAGCTGCGGATTGCCGGGGCGCGTCCCGTTTACAAACTGAACACCGCTTAAATCCTCGGATGCGGACGTATCCGCAGAGCCGCCACCAAACAGCAGGGGTTTATTGCCGCTTGTTTCCAAGTACACCCGGAACATTTGAAGCTGCTCGGCAGTTAAAACTTCCGGGGCAATCGTGGTAATATCCCGGTTGGTAAGGGACACATGGAGAATGTAATACTCATAAGGGACTTGTTCGGTGGTTGTTTCCCCGGTTTCCGGGTCGGTGCTTGTTTCGGTGCGATAGCGTATCTCCACTTCCTCGGTCAGCGTCAAGGTGTATTGCATATCAAAGATACGTTCTAATTCATCCTGTGCGCTCTGCGGGGTATAGCTCTGCAAAAGTGCGGTCAGATAAGAAGCTAAAGCGTGGGGATTATGCCCGATATTATCAAGGTCATAGCGGTATTCATCATAACCGGGATAATCACGCTCGATATTGTCAATCCGCTGTTGCAGCTCATTTTCCATAGCGGCATAGTTATTTTCAACTGCCACAAGGTCGCTGTCCTCGGACGTGTAGGACGTTCCAAGTACGCCATTCATCAGCCCGGAAAACAGAGAGGAACAGGACGATACCCCGGCTGCTGTCATAATGAACAGAAGCAGCGCAGCTATAAGCAGCACAACACCTTTCCAGTGCCTTGTCACAAATTCAGCGGTTTTCCTCGTTGCCTTTTTGGTATGGTCGGCTGCGGTCTTTGCCGATTTCACGCCGCCAGTCCGTACCGCCTTTGCGTACTGCTTTTTGATTTGCTGTTTCTGCCAGTACCGGGAAAGTGGGTTTGACGCGGCAAGCTGCGGGTTCTCCTGCAAGAGCTTTTGATACTGAAATTCCACGTTTGCCTTGAACGCGGCTTTTTCTGCCTTTGCCGCTGCCCGGTAGGGTTTCAGTTTATGCCTGTGGTAGCCCTCCCGGATTTTCCTTGCCCCATACTTTGCGCCGCGCTCGGTGACTTCTTCGGTCTTATGTGCGCCCTCCACGCCGGAATTGTCTTTCTCCACTTCATGTATTTTGTTATGGACGAATATCCCCGCTTCCTGCGCCGGACGGGACAACGGGTTTTTATGGTGCTTGCCGTTTGGCATGGGCTTTTCCCGTTCTTCAAAGTGCAGGCGGGTCTTGCCTTTGCCTTTGGCTTCGTCAAAGACACGCTCTTTGACAAGCACTTTTTCCTTTGGGAGAGCTGCCCGCGCTGCGTCCAAGTTGTCCGCCGCTTTCTGGGATTTTCGGATATATGCTTCAAGCTCCGGGTTGGATAATTCTTCGGCGGTAAATTGCAGCCGGGACGTTTTTACATTGGCTGCGGCTTCCTCCTGCGCCCGTCGTACTGCGTTTTTGGACGCTTGCCGGGTCTGCACTGCGCCGATATGCTCCATGACGCGCTCTGTTTTCCCGGTATCGTTTTTTGGAAAAGTACCGGGAGAGGTAAGCTGTGCCGCCGTGTCCTGCGCTGCCTGCTCCGGCTGTTTGGAGAAATCCGCTTCCTGTTCCCGGCGGCTGATACGCTCGGCGGTTTCTTTGGTTTCGTTCACCTCGATAAGTCCGTCGCGACTCATTTTCTGTGTGATTTTATCACGGGGCTTCAATGGGTCTTTCATGCGGTATCACCTCCATTCCTTTCCAGAGGACGCATTATGCGCCCTCGACTTCCTCCGGCTTTGTTGTCATTACACGGTAAAGCTCGGTATCTTTCGGGAAGCGGTCAACAAACGGCAGCACCACATTCCCATAGAAAATCAGTCCCTCGCCCGCTTCGGAGTGGGTAACATACTTCATCTGCTGCGGGGAAATATTGAGCTGCTTTGCAAGGATAGCCCGGTCGCCCGCCGCTTGATTGAGCATGAGGACAAAATCAGAGTTTTCAAAAATGTTCTCCACCTCGCGGGACGCAAGCAAATCCTTGACATTCTGTGTGATTGCTGTCGGTATGCCGCCCCATTTACGAAATCGCTTCCAAATCTCCACGGAATAGGCTGCGGTCTGTTCTTCTTTTAGGAGCAAATGAAATTCGTCCATGTAATAGCGGGTGGATTTCTTTTCTGCCCGGTTGACGGTCACTCGGTTCCATACCTGGTCTTGCACAATCAGCATACCTAACTTTTTGAGCTGCTTCCCAAGCTGTTTAATATCAAAGCAGACAAGGCGATTTTCAAGCTCCACGTTGGTACGGTGGTTAAAGACATTCAAAGAGCCGGAAACATAAAGCTCCAATGCTGCCGCGATACGGGCGGCTTCGGGTTCTGGCTGCTTCAAAAGCTCGTCGTACAAATCGCCCAAGACAGGCATTTTCTCCGGGTCTGGGTCGGCAAGGAACGGTCGGTACACATTCCTTACGGCGCGGTCAATGACGGTCTTTTCCACGGGCTGCAAGCCCTCCTTGCCGCCGATAACAAGCTCACACAGGGAGAGGATAAAGTCTGACTTCAAGGCAAGCGGGCTGTCGTCCTCGGAGTAGTTGAGGTTTATGTCCATAGGGTTCACATACTGGGGCTTTCCGTCAATGCCCCTGCCAGTCGGAGACAGCCGGATAACTTGACCGTTCAAACGCTGCACAAGGGAAAAATACTCGGCTTCCGGGTCGCAGATAATAATATCGTCGTCGGTAATGAGAAAGGCATTTGCCATTTCCCGTTTTGCCGCAAAGGATTTACCGCTGCCCGGTGTTCCCAAGATAAGCCCGTTTGGATTTTTAAGCTGCTTTCGGTCGCAGAGTATCATGTTGTTAGAAAGTGCGTTCAGTCCGTAGTACAGGGCTGCGCCTGTCTGAAAAAGCTCCTGCGTGATGAACGGAATAAAAATAGCGGTGCTTGATGTGGTAAGTCCCCGCTGAATGGGGATAAGATTTTCCCCAAGCGGAACGCTCGCCATAAAGCCCGCTTCCTGCATATAGTCCAGACGGGTAAGGGCGCAGTTGTTTTTCTGTGCAATGCCCGCCGTGGCGAAAATATCATTGTCAAGTTTACGCTTCGTGTCTGCCATGTTCACCACAAGGAACGTCAGCAGGAACATTCGTTCATTGCGGCTCTGTAAATCCTGCAAAAGATTTTTTGCTTCGTTGCCGAATGTGGCAAGGTCAGACGGGATAATATCCATGTCGTAGCCGCTGCGTACCGCTTTCTTTTGTTCCTCGATTTTCATTTTGTCAAGGTCAGTGATTTTGCGCTTAATGGTCTTGATAGCTTCGCTCTGGTCGATACTGCGGATATGCAGATTGACGATAACGCCGTTTTCCAAGTCCAAAATCTCCGATAAGATACGGTCGTTGAGTTCCGGCGCAAGGATTTCAAGGAATGATACCGCACCGATTTTCTTTCCCATGCGGAATGTGCGCCCCTCACCGAAACGGAACGAGGACGGGGCGATAAAGTCCTTTGTGGTAAGCCCGGACGGGATAAGCCAGTCCCAAGAGAAACGGAACGATTCGCCCTCCGGGTGGAAAAATCCATGCAGCATTTCCAAGCGGTCATAGCCTGTCATGGGGTGTGCTGATACGCCCAAGACCTTAAAATTGTTGAGTATATCGGTTTCGATACGGGCAAGGCGGGATTTTGCCGCGTTCATGCTGTCCGCTTCGATGGAAAAGGTGATGTATTTATGCTTCACTAGTCCGTTGTTGCCCTTTGCAAGCTGATTTTTCAGCATATCCGCATATTCGTTGCGGATAGAATTAAAAGCGTCGTCCTGCGTCGGGATATGGATAGCACTTTCGGCTTCGCTGCCGCGCCCACCTTGATTGATGAACGAAAGCTGCACCTGTACGCTTGCGTCAAAGTAGTTGAGGAAATCGCACCAGTTTTCAAAAATGGCGGTCTTATCGTCTGCCTGTGCAAGCTGATAGTTAATATCTTCAAAGGCTACGGTCTTGCTGTACCGCTTCCCGGAAACATGGCAGATACCGTCCGGGAACATCTGCATATAGGGAATGGTCTGCTGTGCGGTGTGGGGCTTCCCGTCGCCCTTTGCGGTCTGTATGACTTCCGCAATCTGTTTCTTTTCGGCGCGGGTCAGCTTCCGTTTAGCCCCGGCTGCGGGGCTTTTTGGCTGCGCCTTTTTTGAAGTTGCCTTTTGCAATCGCTGATACCTCCTTTTCCAGTTTTGCCTGCCGTTCCAGAACGGCGTAGAAATTCTGTGTCTGATAAGGGCGTTCCTTTGGTCGGGTGAATTTTGTATTGATGATGTTTCTAATTACCACTTCAAGGGGCTGTCCGTGTTTTTCATACATGGCAAAGAGGAAACACGGGAGCATAACCACAATCATTACCATAGCAGCAAGGCTTGTCCCTGCACTGTTTTTGAGCAGGAAGAACAGCGGCAAGCCAAGAGCCAACGCCGCCGCAAAGAAAATAAGCTGCCGTTTGGTAAGGTTGAACGCAACCTTTGTTTTTACTTTTGTTAAGTCTTTGGGTACGGGTACATACGCCAAGAAAAAACCTCCTTTCATCAGTGGGCGTGAAAGATTGACTTTGCAAGTGCGCCGGTCTTAAATAGGGAAAAGCACAGGATAACGGTGTAGGCGGCGATTGAAAAAATCGCGCTATGCAGGTTATCCGCAACGGTCAGCGTGTTCACAAGAACCGCATAAATGCCGACGCAAATCATAATGAGAAAGCCTTGAAAGCCAAGTGCGAACAGGGATTTTAGGTAGTTGCTGCCTATTTGTCCCCATTCCCGGTTTGTCATAGTTGCAAATGGGATAGGCGACACCGAACAGTAAAGGTAAATTTCAATCATTCTGCCGTAGAGGATAACGGTTATCAGAACGGACATGATTTTCATGCACAAGCTCACAAGGCTTGTTTCCATGACAAGCAACAGAAGTTCGGGGATTTCCATATCGTTTAGCCCGTCCTGCATGGACGACAGGGCGGCGGTCACATCAATATTGGTGTTGCCGCCGATTACCCCTGCCGCGCCGGAAACGACACGCTGCGCCACGTCGAATACTGCCATAGTAATGTCAAAGGTGTGGGTAACAAGATAGACTGCTACCCACGCTTTGAAAAACCACTTGAAGAACATGAATGTATCAACGTCGTGCATATTGTTCTTTTCCGTTACCATACTGATTAGCTCCACGCACAGGACATAGGTAATGACAAGCCCCGCAAGGGGGATAATCACATTTTCCGATAGCGTCTGTATCATGGAAAATATGCTCGCGTTCCAACCTTGCGGGGTCTGTCCCACTTCTGCGGCGATAGTGCCGACTTTCTCGTTTACGTCCCCGAACATAGTTGACAGATTACCGTTGATAGTTCCGATAAGGATTTCCTTTATCCATTCGTTAATCGCGTCAAGTATGCTCTGCATAAGCCTTTACCCGCGCTTCTTAACCGAACAAGCCGGAAAGCAGGGGTACAAGGGTCATACCGATAAGGGCAACGCCGCCGCCCGCCATGAGCTGCTTCATGCCCTGTGATTTTGCACCCG
>ERZ1034901.303-NODE-303-length-40528-cov-12.298767_pt1 | contig 40528 bp, 36 predicted proteins | sample MGYA00520628_ERZ1034901 | MGnify/ENA primary metagenome ERZ1034901 (study PRJEB33766, sample SAMN09781783) | gut metagenome | biome: gut microbiome | host: Homo sapiens | place: Madagascar | study: EMG produced TPA metagenomics assembly of the PRJNA485056 data...
TGTATCGTGCAGATTCTGATCTTGATGTGGTGCTTTCTTATCGAGGAAATATTCGGGAGGATAGTTTTTTTAATGAATTGAATTCCTATGGTATGGCAATAGCAGGCATTAAAGTAGATATTAACCCAATTTCAGAAGAAAGGATTACTCTGGCAGAGTACATAAAGGAATCAGAAGCTTATCTTGATCAGCAGGAAATCAAGAAACTAGCAGTGGACTTGGATAATTTTAGTTACGAGTATGATACTTATGAATATAAGGATACCGTTGAAAATAGGGACGAACAGGTCGAGAAAATCACAGAGGATATTTTGCACAGGGAGACAGCAGGTTTAAAAGACTGGCTGACTGAGGTGTCAAAAGAATCGAATATAGACAGTGATGTAATTACTGCCCGGTCATTACTTTCACGTCTGGAAAATGCAGAAACATTCTCTATTTTTACCAGGCAGTCAGAGCAGGAGCAGACAGAAGCCACGATCACTTTTTATGTTGCAGAGTGCATGGAATTTCCAGTTATGGGCGAGTACCACGAAAATCTTACCTTAGAGGAAGCCTTACAAATCTATGAAACTATCCCGGCAGAGCGTATGAATGGAATAAAGGGTGTTGGATTTGAATTGCATGATGGAAGTGATTATGACGGACCGTATGATCTTATGCGACTGGGAAAAGTTGACCGGGAAGGTGTGGAGATGATCCGACATTATAAGGAAAGTCCATTAGTTCAGAAAGCAATGGACGATGTGGAAAAATATTTTGCTCAGAAGCAGGAGCTTACAAAAAGAACAGAGCAGACAGCTGGAGATAAATCTGTACAAAAAGAAAATGGTTCGCAGCCAAAGAGCAGAAAAGAATCAGTTCTTCAGGCACTCCGGGAACGTCAGGTAAAAATAAAAGAGCAGGAACAGAATGCAGCGAAAGAAAAATCCAGAACACATAAGAAGGGAGAGGTGTCATTATGATGGTAAGATTTGAGGAAGATGAATATACTGCTTTGGCAATTTTTGATGCAGGAAACCGGGTACAGACAATGGAAGAAATGGATGAGATTTTTTCCTATCTGGACGAAGATATGAAGCTGCTGATTTTTACAACGATTCAGAAGCTCTATTATCTTAGCGATGAGGGATATGAAGAATTGCAGAAAACGGTAGAAATTTATAAAGCAGATCTGGAGGTGGATGGAGAATGAGTACAAGTCAGTTTGCAGTTTACCAGTTAAAAAAGAAACCGGAATTGAGAAATCTTCTTTTCCGAACCTATGAAGAACTTGCACAGGATCAGATTCCGGTGCAGGTGGCAAATTATGAACAGGTGTATCTTGGAACAATGAAGCCGGGAGAAACGCCAGAGCAGATAAAAAAGGATCTGGAGCAGAAACAGCCTCATAATTATAAAGGTCATGCAGTCAGTACCAGTGATGTGCTGATCCTGAATGATAATGGTGTCACGACCACTTACTATGTAAACAAAGACACTTTTATAGAGATTCCTGATTTTATGAAAGTCACATCTTCAGAAAGCGGTGGACTTATAAAAGATACAGTTGGATATGAAATAGAGGGAAAAGACGGAACCTGGGAAGTAGTAGATTATCTGTTGGTAGAGGGGAAAAATTATTTCCTTATGGAGCATGAGCAGTATGGAACGAATGTTGCGTATGTGGTTTTAAATCAGAATGGCAAAGTGATTGTAGACAGCGTATATAATGGATTTGACGATATGGTAAAACAGCAAATTCGTGACTATTTGCATCCGCCAGTGCAGGCGCAGACAGGAAATAGTAAACCGAAACTGGATAACTGGCAGAAGTATATGGAGAATGGGGAATATCTGCGAAGTGCGGAGATCACAGAGGAAGCAAATTACAATATGATTGACGGACTTAAAAATAATGCAGCACCGAAAGAGAAAAAGAATCGTCCAAAAGAATCTATCCTTGCAAAATTGAATGAGAAAAAGGAAGAAGTCGCAAGGCGTAGTGGACAGAAAGCTATGCAGCAGGTAATGGGACAAGATATGGAACGTACCAAAAAATAAAAATGAGAAGCTGGTCACTTTGTTGTGGCTGGCTTCTTTTTTCGCATATAAAAAGACTGGCCAGTGACGAATGCTTCGGTTAAGGCTAGTCTTTGTAGTGCGTTGCAATATCTTCAATTTTACAATCCAGAATGTTACAGAGTGTATTGATGGTGTTCATACTGACACCTTCATTATTCTGCAAACGATGTATCAGGGACTTACTGAAATGATATTCTTTGTGAAGAGTGTATTTTGTGATACCTCTTTGCTGCATGGTAAGCCACAATTTATCATATTTAATCAACGGCTATCTCCACCTTTTTCTTGTCTTTCCCTCATTATAGGGTTAAGATAGAAAGTAACAAAGGTTCTGTTTTCGGAACCCATATCAATGAGGAGGAGATGGATTGAAAAAGCAGAGGATAAAAGGAATTGTACTGGTAGTTGTTTGTTTCATATGTGTATTGTGTATATGTAGTGGATTTTATAGAGTGCAGTCGAAGGAACTTTCGGAAATTCCTGATGCAGTCAATAGTACGAGATTTAACACTACGGAACATTTAACAGTTGTAGCAAATCAGGAGGAAATTGCTGATAAAAAGGAGCTGGCAAAACAGATTGTCAAAATGTGCCGGGAAAATTCTTTCCAGTCTATAAAGTTTTCTTATGATATGGTATGCCCGACAGAATTACAGATCAATGTATATAAGACAGAAAAAGACTTTAACGATAATAGACAGTTCTGTGAGATAGCATATTCGTCAGAGGCAGAAAATGAAGAATATGATATTATCCACAACCCTGAAAAATTTATATTGTATGTAGATGGAGAAAAGGTAGTATATTAGTCTACCTTTTCTTTTGAAAATTAGAATTGTTAATCGTGGCTGATTAAAATAATCTTGTGGTCTATTCGAGGAAAAGTTTGATATGCATTCATTATTCTTTGTACATTTCCGAATTGTAAAGTTATCAAATTAGAGTGTTCTTTTGTGATGATATATGGTAAAGCATAATATTTAATACCGCCACATTTTTGCCTTACAACATCAACAATGTTAAATGCATTTTCTACAACAGTATTGTCTTTATAGTACAGAGTATTAGTATCCAGACAATATATTTTGCATAAGTAAGCTAATAATAAGGATGATAATTTGAAAATGCGGGGTATAGATTCACATTGCTCAATTAGTTCAGTTTTTGCTTGGGGCAATGTATTAACGGAAATTACTTTGAAATCAAAAGCGCAATCCAAAACTGGAGGTTCGAGCATATTTAATGATTTAAATGTTTTAAGGTCTAAAGACAATTCTTCAGAAACTGTTCGCCCATACTTAAGATGAGAATGGATAAATTCAGTTTTTATATCTGGATCTGATGTGAAAGTTGATTTTCTATAATATTGCATTGGGAAAATATAAGTATAATCTCCAAATATAGCAGAAAGATCATTTAACATGGCATCATAAAAGGATATTTTATAGCAACTGCTTTTTTTAGAAAATGATTCAATAGAATTAATCGTCCAAATTTTTTGTTTACGCCAAAACAATCCAAATAAAAGCGGTTCATGCTTTTGCTGAGAATATTTTTTAAGTACATCGTATTTATATTTCTGTAATTCATAGGTCTGTTTATCGCCGTCGATTAATTTTACTTCAACTAAAACAGAAGAGGTTTTCGATGAGCTACCTGCTTCAAACATTATTTCATAATCTGGAACTTGTAACTGTTCTTTACTTTTTTCAGGAAATTGTTCCTGCCCAAGTGGAACAACCGATTTAATCCAAGGCAAAAGGGAATATATTCTCATGAATAAATCTTCAGCAGCATATCCTTTTTCAAAACGAGAATATGATGAAATAAGAGTTGTATCAGAAACGGTTCTTTTTAAAAGCAACAAAATTTCGTCATCGGACATGGGTAAATCATTATCTCTGGCAGTTTTAGCAATATCATAAACATTACGAATTGCTTGTATAGGATTTGACATAATAAAGAGCCTCCTGTAACTATTAGTATTTATGCACTATATTACTTCTTTCAGATTATATATACAAGTACTTAAAATTAAATATCAGTGTTGTAGATGGAGAAAAAGTAGAATAAAGAAATAGAGGTTTGCTTCCCTGGCTTTATGGAAGAACCTCTATTTTTTTGAAAAAGTTGGTTATGATTTTTCTTGTGTATGTTCACGCTGGCGATTTTGAACTCGTGAGGTTCCAAGAATAATATCTACATTGGAACATACTGTGCGGAGTTCTCGTTCATGTTCACGCCGGGCATTAAAATCCTCACGTTGCACTGTCTGTAATTCTGTTAAGCGATTCTTTTCCTCACGCAGCATTTTTAATGTGGGGAGCTTATTGCCCTGTGATTTTTCTTTGAGCATTCGAAGGGCAGATTCATAGAGTGTAAGTTCTGCCCTGTGATCATCATAAAATTTTTCTTTGTTCCGACTTTTGCGGTAATCAGAATATAAGGATTTATTGGCAAGATACTGTCCGGTATAATGGATCTGTTCATTGATACTCTTCAAAGTATCCTCTGTGGATTTTAGTGTATTTCTTGCATCAGTGCTTTGAGCAGAGGCAGCGGAAAGAGCTGCATCTAAATCTGCTTTGGATTGAAAGCCATGTTCCTGTACATAGGCAACTGTTTGAGCCATCATTTTCAGATTAGACAGTTTTACTTTTTGAGCATACGCCTGACTTTGCTGTGCTTTAATACAATGCTGCAAATCTGTTACCAACCGTAAATCAGATTTTATAAAGAGGAAAGTATGTGGAGCTTCTGCAGTTGTAGCAGTGTGGGTAGAAACTGGTGGAATTGAGGAATTAACAACTTGGGAAATATCAGGAACCGGATTTTCAGTAATTTGTGCGGTAGAATTTTCTTGAAACATTTGCAGAAGATGTTTTTCCTCATAAAGCGTACCAAGGCTTCTTCCAGTGATGTATTTACTGCGATTGGGATGCAGGTAGCTGTATCTGCCACGACTGACTTTGAATGTAATATTATATTTTTCAGACAGCAATCTGGAAAATTCTTCTTGTGATGTTGCCTGTGAAGCAACTGTATCAATCGCATCACGAAGATATTGTTTCTCGGTTTGAAAAGTAGTCTGCCTTGGAGTCAGTCCTTTCTTTTCAAGCTCTACATTGTGTTTATCAAGATTTTTTTGTCCTCTGCGCTTTGCCCAGTACTCTTTTTCAGATATTTTCCTTTCCGCAGGTGTCAGAAGGTCTACTTGGTTCAATCCATTGGCGGTACACATATCCATGACTTTTTGCTTCAAATAGATTCTGTATCTATCGGAAAGATGATGTTTATAGCCAGCTTTGGAATCCCGGTCAAATTCCATATAGGGCTGAGGCTCAGTGTCATATTTACGGATGCTGTTGATTACGATATGCACATGAATATTGCCACTGCCATTATGACCGTCAGTGTGAGTACAAACGAGTGCTTGGTGTCCGGGAAAATTTTCTTTGGCATATTCCACGCCAAGCTGCTGTGCCAGTTCTCCAGTCAATCCATGTTCGTCCCGGTCTTTAGGATCGAAGCTGATGATATAGTGGTGGGACTTGATTTCATTGTAAGATTGGTTCTTATGAAAATAAGCATTTGTTTCCTGACATTCCGCTGCAAAGGTAAATGGATCGCAGTTTATACCGTCAAGGTAATATTCCTCACGAATGAGCATGTGACCGTTTTCATCAAGGATGGGTTTCTGCGTATATTCGTCATGCTGAAAAATCAGATAACGTTCAGCTTCTCCATAATCTGCATTTTTACTTGCGATATGTTTCAGTATTGCCATGAAAGTCACCTGCCATTTCCATTACCTTATATTTCATTTCGTATAAATCTCGAAGTCGCTTATTTATTTCTCCACGCATTTCCTGAGAAAGAATCCCACCCTGATTAAAATATTTTGCAATCTGATTGAGGTTGCTGCCTATCTTTCCAAACTCTGCGAGTAGTTTCTTTATTTCTGGAACATCAGCAACCAGGTTGTAATTCACAATTACCTTTTGGTTATTCAATACCTTTCTTACATATTCTGAAACAGAAAGATTTGCGTCCTGGGCGGTTTTCTGTAAAATTTCATATTCTGTTTCGGTTAAACGGAAGTGTACGTCTTTGGTATAGGTAATACATTTATCTTTCTTTGGTCTAGCCATGTTTATCAAAATCCTTTCATATTTATATATTTGCTTAAAGAGAATCCACACAAACTGCTTTGGCAGTACATAGGGAAAGTGATAGGGAATATCACGTTGCGATACGGTAGTAGGAGCCAGAAAAGCATATCTGCAATATGCGTCGAGGGTATGGGGAAACGAAATCCCCATCAAGTTGCTGATAGCCAATAACCGCAAAGCGGGTTATTGTGCTACAAAGCGAAACTTGCTCTAAGAAAGAAATCCCTCTACTAATAAGGCTTGGGAATGCCTGTTTACCAACCCTTAAAATGAAAAAAACAAAAAAAGATGAAATACAGGTTGGTAAATGCCCTCTGCCGAGCTTTATAGGTAGAAGTAATTTTTTTCAGGAGGTGTAAAAATGGCAGGGAAAGAATTACCAACACCAGAAGAAATGCAGGAGATGGCAGGGATAGATATTAGAACGGTGGATACAAGTAGTCTGGTAGATATAGAGCAGGTGCAGATACAAACAGGACTGCCACAGGAAGAACGGATTGCAGATTACATCAGGCAGATTAAAAATCCGTATTGTTATATCTCGCATGGAGTGGCGGTAAAAATAAGTTTTACTGGAAAATGTACACTGGAGGAAAGTCTGAGCAGGTGTATCTCGTTATGAAAATCAAGAAAAACAGGATGGAAAGAAATTTAAAAAAGAATGAAAAAAGGTATAGCAGTGAGCCAGAAGTTATGTTAATATGGTGTTGGGTCAAAATTTAAAAGCATTCAAGAAGCCATGAATTTCTTGGTTTACACTGCCGGACGGCATAGTAAATTAGGAGGTTGATGGCTTTATGTATTTCAATCAAAAGTCTATATTAGCAGCGGACTATCTCAGACTCTCCAGAGAAGATGGAGATAAACTGGAAAGTGATAGTATCCGCAATCAAAGAAGTCTGATTAACGATTTTGTAAAACAGCACCCGGAAATAAAATTGGTCGATGAATATGTTGATGATGGTTACAGTGGCACAAATTTTGAACGTCCTGCATTCAAGCGATTGCTTGAGGATGTGAAGAAAAAGAAAATCAACTGTATTATTGTCAAGGACTTATCCAGACTGGGAAGAAACTATATTGAAACAGGAAGATATCTGGAAAAGATATTTCCGTTTCTTGGAGTAAGGTTTATTGCAGTTACAGACCATTATGACAGTGCTGCAGAATCGGATGATGCAGACCAGATCATTGTTCCTTTTAAGAATCTGATAAATGATGCTTATTGTAGGGACATCTCAATTAAAATCCGAAGTCAGTTAGATGTAAAAAGAAAAAATGGACAGTTTATTGGCAGCTTTGCAGGATATGGCTATCAGAAAGATCCAGAGAATAAAAATCATCTCATCATAGATGAATATGCAGCAGATATAGTCCGATATATTTTCAATCTGAAAATGGACGGATACAGTTCTCAGAGGATTGCGGAGAAGCTGAATGAAATGGGAGTGCTTCCTCCAATGGAATATAAACGAAGCTGTGGTATGAACTATAATAGTGGATTTCGTTCGGGAGCCAAGCCTAAATGGGCGGTCACAACTGTAAATCGCATTTTGACAAATGAGTTATATACAGGAACAATGGTTCAGGGAAAGAATCGCAAAATCAACTATAAAGTAAAAGAGTGCAGACCAGTAGCAGAAGAAAACTGGATTCGTGTAGAGAAAATGCATGAAGCGATCATTGCAGAGGAAGTATTTCAATATGTACAGTCATTGATGGAACTGGATACCCGCACAGCACCGGAGGAAGAATCCGTATATATTTTTTCGGGATTTTTACGATGTGGAGATTGTGGGCAGAACATGGTAAAGAGAAGTACAACAAAAAATGGAAAGCGGTATTATTACTATCATTGTTCTACATATAAAAACGGAGATGGCTGCAGTTCCCATCTGATTAGTGAAAAGACGGTTCATAATGTTGTTTTGGATGCTATACAAAGGCAGATTGCCCTATTGATAAATGCGGAGAATATCATTCAGAACAGTGGAATGAAAAATTATAAAAAGACAGAACTGGATTCACTGGAAAAGCAGTTGTTGGTTCTGCATGAGGAAGTAGAGAAGTATAAGGATTTGAAAACCCGATTGTATCAGGATATGTTAGATAACATTGTGACGAGAGAGGAATACTATGAGTATAATCGGAGATTTACAGACAAACTGCATAATGCGGAAAAAGCAGAACGTGAATTAGAACAGAGGAAAGAAAAGGCATCTGCGGAGGGAAAACGGGAACACCCTTGGATTGAGGATTTCAAATGTTATCAGAATATTACACAGCTTGATCGTAAAGCAGTAGTTACTCTAATTGATAAAGTCATTGTGTACGGGAAAGATCGTCTGGAAATTTGCTTCAAGTATGCAGACGAAATACAGGAAATGACAGAAGCTGCTCAGAATATTCAGGAAATGGAAGAAAGGGAAGGTAGATATAAATGCGGTGCGTGAGTTATACGAGAACTACATCATGCAAAGATACAAAAATAATTCCATCAGATATTATCCAACAGCAGAATGAGCATATTCAGAACTATATACAATCGCATGGTTGGAAATTAGTAGCAAAATACAGTGACCGGAAAAAGGATGAAAATGAAAATACAGCTTTTGAAGAAATGACGGCAGATGGAATTAATCGTAAATTTGATATGGTGGTAGTAGATAGTGTTGACCGTTGCGGAAAATATATTTCCTGTGCTGAAGATGTACTGGTTAAAACATTCTTCCCGGCGGGACTTCACTTTGCAATAGTGCAGAGCGATTTTTGCAGTATTGGAAAAAGCAGGGAAGAAATAGACGAGTATTTCAGAAAAGAAAAAATTGCGGTACAGGTAAAGAGTATGCGTGAATATGCGATTCGTGAGCAGATAGAGGGTTATTATACAGTTCACGATGAAAAATACGGATACATACTTTCAGAAGATAGAAAAGAATTGATTGTCGAGGAAGAGGCTGCGAAGATTGTACGGGAGATATTTCAAATGACACTGGAAGAAATATCTATAAAAAAGATAGTAGCTATTCTGAATGAGCGAGGAGAAGAATCTCCAATGGTACATAATGCGAGAGTGGGGCATAAGCATTGGCCGCATTATGAAAATAGGTGGAGCGAGGGCGCTTTGCGGAGGATTTTAGAATGTACAGCATATGATGGCTATTGGCAGAAAACAATCAACGGAGAAGTTTGTACGCTTTCAATAACACCAATACTAGATGAAGGAGTTTTTGATCAGGCTAGAAGACTTATTAAAAGTCGAACAACTACAGATAATATCATAGGTGGGAAGCCGGGACCATATGTAAGAAAAATCTATGATGAAGCAACTGGAAAACCGTTGTACCTGAGAAATTTCCGAAGTGGTGAAATTTGTTTTGTACTCAATCCGCAGATGAGTGAATTACCAAAGAAAAGAAAAATTTATATAGAAGAAGCTAAGGTTACAGAGGCAGTAAAAAATGCAATTTCTCTGGAAATGGATATGGCTGAAAAAATGAAAGCATATTTGCAGACAAAAAAAATGCAACAGCTATTACAAAAAGAGATTCAGCAATATTCAGAAAAGGCATGGATGATATTTCAGGAAATGGAGCAGGTAGAGAAAGACCGTATTCCTCTATATGAAAAATTCCGGGACCATGAGATTAGTCAGACAGAATATCAAGAGAAAAAAGAAGAAATACAGGTGCAGTTGCAAATGTATGAAAACGATTTTGAAGGACTGATGGACAGGCTTGCAAATATGAAAAAGGCTTATAGCGAGGAAAATGAATGGATAAAAACATTTCAAAGGGAAGAGTTACCGGAGAAGTTGGAAAGTCAACATGTTAAAAAATGGGTAGATAAAATAATTGTTTCAGATTTAAGAGATGTGCATGTGTACCTGACAATGCAGAACTGGAAGAATTATTTCCCGGAAGAATGGATGGAGGAATAGCAATGGCAAGGAAAAGCAGAAGAAATAAAAATGTTGAGGCTGTTAGTAATCAAATTATAGAAAACTGTGAGAATCTGATAGATACCGGAGCGTATATTCGATTATCTGTTGAAAATGGTGGAAATGAAACGGACGAAACTTTAGTTGTACAACAAATGCTGGTTGAAAAGTTCATAGAGGAGCATCCGGATTTAAAATTGGCAGGTACATATATAGACAATGGATTTAGCGGAACTAATTTTGAACGACCAGGTTTTTTGAAACTTATGGAAGATGTTCGGTCAGGAAAGATTCAGTGCATTGTTGTAAAAGACTTATCACGTTTTGGCAGGGACTATCTGGAAACAGGATATTATCTGGAAACGATTTTACCAAGGTTAAATGTAAGGTTTATCGCAATTACAGATGATTATGACAGTTCCAGAAAAGAGGACAGGGAAAACATCAGTGTTCCATTAAAAAATATGGTTAATGCCATGTATGCAAAAGATATGTCAAAAAAGATTCTGGCTGCAAAAGATGCACAGCGAAAAAAGGGAAATATTACTTTATCAAAAGTAGCATTTGGATATGTCCGTTCAGAGGATAGGCACAGACAGATTGTTGATGAAGAGGTTGCACCATTTGTAAGGATGATATTTCAGTGGTATATGATGGGAGTCAGCAAAAAGAAGATTGCTGACAGATTAAATCTTATGGGAATTGCTACACCTGGTCAAAGAGAAAAAACGGGTGTATTGACAGTTCCGTTGGAACAGACAAAGTGGAGAATGGATACGGTAGATAAGATTTTGAATAACCCTACATATGCTGGAGATATTGTTACCGGAAAGTTGAAGCAGTCATTATATAAAGGAATAAAGCAGTATAAAACTTCGCCGGAGGACTGGAATGTTCAGAGGGATATGCATACACCGATGATCGCAAGGGATGATTATGAAGAACTGCAGGAGAGGTCAAACAAAATAAGAAAGGTTACAAGAAACTGGCATCTAAAATATATGGAGGACAGAGAAAAATATAAAGACTGTTTTCCAGGAATGGTTCGATGTGGAGATTGTGGTCGTCCAATGTATTGTGTCCGCTATACCCATAATTATAAAACGATGGAGAAGGTGGGAATTTATTATACCTGTTCTGCTCAGAATTATGCGAATAATTATTGCGGTCAGAAGATAGAAGAAAATCTGCTGAAGATACTTGTGATGGATCAGATTCAGATTCTTATAAAAAGTATGTGTGACAGAAAAAAGCTGTTACAGAAATTGAAAAGTGATTCCAGTGAGAAAAATGCTTTTTATGAAGCAGGCGCAAAAGTGCGAATATTAGAAAGAAAAATAGCGCAGGCAGAAGAAAAGAACACTGTATTGTATGAGGACTATGTGGTCGGGATTGTAGAAAAAGAGGATTTCGATATGATGAAAGAGCGTTATATCCGGGAGTTACAAAATCTGAGAGACGATTTGCAAATTGCAAAACAGAATCAAAGAATGTTGGAGAAGAAAACTGACAGATATATGGATATGGTCAGCAACTTGGAAAAGTATCTTTCTGACTGGAGCTTTAATGAAGCACTGGTACAGGAACTTGTAGAATATGTGGAGATATATAAAAACGGAAGCATTCATGTGTGCTTCAAGTGTGATGATAAATTTAAACAGATAACAGAATTGATAGAGGGTGTTAAAAGTGCGTAAGAATGGATTGTATCTGAGGTTATCTATTGCAGATGGAGATTTGGGAAAAGACAATAAGGATGAAAGTAACAGTATTGATAACCAGAGAACGCTTCTTGTAAATTTTGTTCAGGACAGGGATGACCTGTCAGATGAATATATAGAGTATGTGGATGACGGTTATTCGGGAACTAATTTTGAGCGTCCGGCGTTTAAACGCATGATAGAGGATGCGAAAACTGGGAAAATAGATACGATTATTGTAAAAGATTTTTCACGATTTGGCAGAGATTATATTGGTGTAGGAGATTACCTGGAGCAAGTACTTCCAATACTGGGAATCCGATTTATCTCATTAAACAATAATTATGACAGTAATGATTATTTAGGGAAAACAATGGGAATAGATATGGCAATTCATAACCTGGTCAACAACCTTTACAGCAAAGATATTTCTAAAAAACTGAAAAGTGCATTGAGAGTCAAGTGGAAAAATGGTCAATGGACTGGTGGAAAACCACCTTTTGGTTATTTACGAGATAGTGAAACTGGGGAATGGCTGATAGATCCGGTAGCAGGAAAGTATGTGCGAACGATTTTTGATAAGGCAATCGAGGGATGCGGCACTTCTCAGATTTCTTATTATATGAATGAACAGAAGATACCTACACCGGGAAGATATAATAAAGAGAATGGTCTTACACATTATGGATATAATCAAAAAATGCCAGAGTCGGAAATTTTGTGGGATTGTGGCATGGTTCGAGCCATTCTTGGAAGATATGAATATACAGGAGCTTTAGTGCAGGGAAAACGACAAAGTATTGCGGTTGGCAGTAAAGTGACCAGAAAATCGAGGGATAAAGATGTGGTTATTACAAAAAATGTTCACCCGGCAATCGTGTCAGAAGAAGAATATGAAATAGCAAAGGCAACCATCGCATTTATGAAAAAGCCAGATTACAGGGGAACAAGAAAATTTGCATTGAAAGGAAAAGTCAGATGTGGAAATTGCAGACGATCAATGGTATTGATGGAATCCGGTGCTAATGACAGGGTATATTGTCCACATAAAAAGATGACAGGAAAATTTGCCAAGTGTTCAGACGAAATGGTTTCTGTTTCAATTATAGAAGGGCATGTATGGTATGCTTTAAAACGTGTCCTTTATGTATTGGATGCTATACAGTTGGATTTTGAGGAAAAGTCAACTAATTTGGATAGTGTCAGAAGAAAAAAGATAAAACAGCTAGAGGCTGAGAGCAATGTATTAAAAAGTGAGAGAATACGTCAGTATGAATCGTATGCGGAAGGTATTATAACGAAAGAAAAGTATATGATGAAAAAAATACAGATTACAGATCGAATGAATAACATACAGGCAGAGATAGAAACACTTACACGTTTATCGGCAGAGGAAGAAGCATATAAAAGTAAAGTGGCATCTGCTGTTGAATTACTGGAAGGGGAAATGCAGCATGAGAAGATTACAAAAGAACTTGTAAATGCCACGATTGATACGGTTTATGTATATGATAAAAAGAGGATAGAGGTAGTATTCAGTTTTGACGACATTCTGATGAAAGCAATAGAAAAATACCAGAAAGGGGTAAAGGAAGCATGACATTTAAAAAGTTTGTATGTAAAGGAATCTTAGTATTTGCAGGGCTGTTTCTGCTTGGATGGATTGGAAAATATATTTATATGGTGGATGGGGAAATTGACTGGTTCAGATTTATGCTGGTATACGGAGTGCCAGTGGGAATCCCACATATGTTTATTATAATTCCCTGGCATTGGGATTTATCCGGTATCCTTGGAATGGCTGCTCTGTGCGTGATTGTAGGCGGTGTATTTGGCAGTGTGATTGCAGTATGGCTTGGAATCCGGGCGGTATGGTATATAGTAGGATTCCCAATCAGCAAGATTGTGGCGATACATAAAAGGACTTGTTAAAAATAATAGTATGAAATATAACCACAGGTGTAAAATGATATGCCTGTGGTTTTATTTTGCCATTTATATGATGCGGAAGATGTGATAAAATATCAATCAATAAATCAATAGGAGAAATGAGATATGTTAGATGATGAAAAATGCCTGTGTGGTTCAGGACGCTTGTATTCCATGTGTTGTAAACCGTTTAGTGGACAGGGAATAGAGAATTATAAAAAAGAAATCGACAGCAAAAATTATATTAAAGCGTATTATATAGCTGTGGCGATGCTTTCTGATTATCTGGAAGATGTAAGAAAGCATACGAACAGAATATTGAAGGATAACCCTGTAATTGGAAGATTTGTGTTACATAAAGATGTAAATGTACTATCGGAGTTGGCAGATCGTATTTTTCACTGCATACCAAAAGGAAATACAGATAACTGGGGAGAACGATTTGAATTTATAAAAGGATTGGTGGATGCAGAGGACTGGAAGAATGAATGTGAATATTATCAGCTATTGTATTATGAACTGAATAATGATAAGGGAAAATTCTCAGAGCAGATTGAGGCGATTGTAAAAAATACAAAAGTGGATGTACATACAGACCAGAGAATGTTGGAACTGTTGCGGTCTGTCATTTTACCGTCAGGACAATTAACGGAGCTGCTTAAATTGGATGATATTTTGATTGAAAAGACGGATAGTTCCTTAATGAAATTGAAATATAAATTTGATAAGGCAATACAGCTTGCATTGGTTTCTGATAATACAAGTGCGAAAAAGATTGCAGATGAAGTGATGGCAGAACTGGAAAAAGAAGATTTATATACAGAAGATGAAGTGTATTCGCAGGATGTTATTGCAATGATGTATGAAATGTATTATAACTTTGATCCAGACGTAAAGTGGCTGGAAAAAGCATTGCATGTGCGTGAAAAAATGAACATTAAAAAGTTTACTGAAGCCGGAAAGGTAAAATATTATTCTGACATTGCCTATACATACTGGAAAATGGGAAATTATGAAGTTGCAGAACAGGATTTTTGCACAAGTCTTGAGTATGCAAAAACAGCATTTGCACAGATATATTTGTTGGATTGTTTGGTAGAACAAAAGAAAATCAAAAATCTGAAAGAGTATCTGGAGAGTGTGGAATTTGAAGATATGGGAGCCGATAGCATAGACTTTCTTATAATTGTAGGCAATGCAGCTATACAGCTTAATGATAACGACAGTATAGAACTGATCAAGCGTTATATCAAGGAAACAAATATAGAAGTTCCATATTATAAGTTTTACTTGAAGGAATTAGAGTTAGAATTAGAAAAGAAAAGTGGTAAAATCATGCGACTGCTTAATAAGCTAAGTCCATTGAGAAAGTATCTGATCCTGCAACCACAATTAAACGGAATTGGAATTAATGTAGAAAAAATACTGGAAGATCTAAAAAAATAGATTATACATGATGAGTGAGGGAAACGTTTTGTGACGCTTCCCTCAAATTTTTTTCTATAATCATTTTCTGTAATAGTGATAAGGAATCCTCCGAAAATTATTTAGTGTCACGCAGACAGTCTTTTATGAGTTGAACAGATTTTAAGATCCATTCCATTTCTTGCGGTGTGCAATCAGATAACAGGTTTTGTATTTTCTGATAAGACGGATCTGAAAAAGTGGAATCCGGTATGTTATTAGTGGAATTAATCGCAGGAGCAGCCTTGTGAATTTCTGTATTGTCATCAAGAAGCTGATTCTCTAATTCCTGAAGTGTTTGAGTATATTGTTCCCTTTCAGAGCCGGTCATTTTGTTTAAGAAAGAAACGTAAGTGCTGAGCTTCTGATTGATTATTGGATTTTTGAATGAAAGAGTAAGGGTGTCAGGAATGATATTTCCGTTTGTATCTTTCTGAGAATCAAAGTTTAAATCCAGTTGTTCGTTCATTTTAAATATAAGTGAGAGCAGATCGGAAACTGTATGAATATCAAAATCCATAAAAATATTGATACTAATGCCCAGGGCCTGTGATATTTTCAAGAGTTGCTCCGGCTTGGGCTTGCGTTCATCAGACTCGTATTTTTGCAAAGTGCTTATGCTTAAACCAGTAGTCTGTACAAGTTGTTCCTGAGTGAACCCATGCATAGTTCTAAAGTATTTGATTTTTTCGCCTACGGTCATTATCGCTACCTCCATAAAGGGATTATAACATATTTTTTACTGCTAAATACACAAAAATATATAAAAATGTATTGACACATACAAATGTATGGTATATATTAAAAACACATACAAAAGTAATATTTAAGTAGAACAAGACATACAAAAGTGATAGTAAGAATAAGTTAAGTGACACTTAAATAGAAGCAATTTTGGAACAAAAATATATGTTAGTGCAACTTAAAGTACAGTTAAAAAACAGGAGGAAACAGCGATGGCAGAAATCATTTTTGGAATTGATCATGGAAATGGAAATATGAAGGGAGAGAATGTATGCTTCCCATGTGGACTTGTTAGATATGTGTCTGAACCGGGACGTTTTATGAATGAAGATATTCTGGAGTATCAGGGGACATATTATACACTGTCCGATACGAAAATGCCGTTTAAAGCTGATAAGACAGTGGATGATGATTACTTTATTCTTACATTATATGCCCTTGCAATGGAAGCTCGTAATAAAGGAATTACATTAACGGGAAAAGATGTAGTGCTTGGCGTGGGATTGCCACCGGCAGATTACGGTCAGCAGGCAACTTCATTTAAGAAATATTTTTTAGATCATGCAAAACATGGAATTACTTTTAAAATGAATGGGAAATCTGTTAATTTCTATTTAAAGGATGTATTTGTTAGTCCACAGAATTTTGCAGCAGTCATGTGTTTTAAGGCAAGCCTTTTGAAGAAATATAGAACGGTAAACTGTATTGATATAGGGGATGGGACGGTTGACCTGTTAGTAATCAGAAATGGAAAACCGGATTTATCGGTTCGTGTCAGTGACCGTTCCGGTATGGCTGTCCTCCGGTCTGAAATATCCAATGCGATTCAGCAGAACTATGGTATCCACTTGGATTCATCAGATGTAGAACAGGTTTTAATGCAGGAAGAAACCATATTAGATGAAGAAATCATACTGGAAATTCAGCGAATGGCAGAAAACTGGTTACAGAGAATTATCAATAAATTGCATACCCATGTAACAGACTTTAGAACAAATCCGGCGGTCTTTCTTGGCGGAGGAAGTCTTTTACTCAGAAAACAGATTGAAAATTCCCCGGAATTTAAATATGTGGAATTTATTGATGACGTCCGGGCGAATGCGATTGGATATGAAAAACTGACAACAGCACGTCTGCGGAGAGGGTAGGAGGTGCTGGTCATGGGACAGATCAAGGTTGTATTGATATTTAATGAAGATGATGAACGTCAGAGAGAAGCAGGAGAATACTTAAAAACCAAGAAAAGGTGCAAGACGGCACTTGTAACAGAACTAGTTCATGCCTGGATGAAAAACGGAGAGACAGCAGTAAATACAGTTTCTTCTGCCGGAAACATAAATATAGAAGATATTAAAAAGCAATTATTGCAGGATAAAGACTTTTTATCAAGAATTGAGAAATCTATGACTGAGATAGGTAATCAGAATAATCTGGAAGCGGAGTCGGAAGATAATGAAAATCTGGATATGGATGAAGATATGATGTTGGCAGGATTGTCGATGTTTGATTCGGAAATTTAAAATTTGAAGTATGGTATAGGGAAGTTGTGCTGAAAAAGATGGGCACTAACTTCCCTATATGTTGTATATTTGTAAATAATATGTTAGCATATTTAGTATGAATATTGACGGGAGGCGGTAAAATGCGATGGGATAAGAAAGACATTCCACACAAAGGATGGACGGAAATAGGAATGGAAGATTTGGGGGAAGAAGCGGAATTTGGAGAAGATATAGAATACGAACGATGTGAAATGTGTGGTAACGAAAAAATACGATATGTGCATATTATGACACATCCAGAATTCCCAGGAGAATTGAGAGTAGGTTGTATTTGTGCTTGCCATATGACGGATGATTACGAAAATCCGGAAGCAAGGGAAAGAGATTTGAAAAATCGAGTACAACGAAAAAAGAATTTTATGAAAAAAGAATGGCGTCAGGTATTTAGAACTGGGAATTTTACATTAAAGTATAAAGGCGAAAACATTACAATCATGCGTAGCAAATACGATACGGGGTGGGGTGTTATATACGCAGGAAAATGGCGTTGGGATTATCATGGAAGAAAGATTTCAGATTTTGATACAGCAAGATTAGTAGCGTTTAATTTGTTTGATGAAATGTATAATTCCAGAAGCGAAGCACAGCCATATTGGGATGGTGATCGTTGGCTGTATTGTGAGTAAATATATACTGCTGATATACGATGATCGTATATCAGCAGTAATTCTGTTAAAAGTTAAAAACAGCATGTATTTGATTTCCACAAATAGGGTCGTATTTTACATATTCGCCAATAAGATTTCTAGCTTTTGTTCCCAATTGTTTTTTTACAGAAGAATCGGTGATAAAAGCGGAGCCGATGGTTATGGATGAAATATTTTGGGCATTTTCAAGCATTATAGAACCGTTTGTTACTGTCTTGCGGTCTGAATTTTTGGAAAGATTGCTCTTTACCAGGAGAATATAATTATCAGGCAAGTTGGTGGTTATTATGATAGAATCGTCATATTTTTGGATGTCAAAGGTGACATATAATTCTTTTCCAAGTTCAGGAGCTTCGGGTTGCATACTTGCTGGTAATGGCGGGATTTCTCCCATACGGATTTGGCGTCCATTATAATACCAAGTATGATTTTCATCACATGTAAAATATTCTTTGCCACGGAATAATCCATGAAAGGTAACAAATTTTGATTCATCTTCTGGAAGAAGGGGGATTTTTGCACCTCTATCAGTATATACCTTATTATCTACTTTCCTAAATTTCCATACGGCATCTAAAAAACTGATATTGAAATATTGAGCAGCGTCTATAAAAATCAGATCATCACCATGAAAGTATCCATATTTATTGTTGTAATCGTCCGCATATTTTTTTACAAATTTGTACACTTCTTCATCGAAATTCGTATAACTTAGTTGTTTATGTAAAATAATTTTATTGAGAAGGGCATTAACACTGGCTGGAATTTGAACTTGATATTTAGAATACACATTTCTGCGTACTCGTGTAAATAACTCATCTACGTCAATATTGGGTTCTAATATTTCATCACAGATGGCCTTGGTAAAGGGACTCATTTGATTGGAGATACCGATAGAAGTATGCTGAAACTGAGTTCCGTAAGCAATATATACATCTTCAGCAGCAGTTATCTCAGAATAATAACCTTTTGATGATTCAAAATCAGAACGACAGGCATCAAGAATGAGAATAAGTCTTCCCTTTCCCTTATATATGGAAATAATATCTCGAATATTCATTGCTGATGTTTCAATATCCTTGCTTGTATCAAAACGGGATGCGAAATCAATTGGATAAATATAATTATTTCCGTTAGCATGTCCACCATGACCAGTAAAATATACAATATGGATAGCATCGCAAGGGGAGTTGGAAGCATTGTCTTCTAAAGCCGGAATGATTTGATCCTTTGAGACGTTTTCAATCTGTTTTACTTCAAATCCAATTTGGGTAAGTCGTTTATACATAGCATGAATATCATATTTTACACCAGGAAGATCGTCTGCTCTGATTAGAGACGATTTTTTATAATTGCTTGCTGAAAAGAGAATAGCATTTTTTTTCATAAGTGACCTCCGTATTTCCGTTATAAGGTTGCAAGGAAGCAAGACCGCAAAAGTATAAAAGAAGGATGCAGAAATTGGGTAGAATCTGCATCCTTAAATTATTTGCCTGGCTTGTAGTTACGTAATGCAGTTTTTGTTGATTTTATAATTTCCAGTAAAAATTCTTTTTCTTGGTTACTGCAATCAGAAGTAAGCTCTTTTATATCGGCATCAAATTTTGAAACCAGTACAGGCGTATTGTCATATAAAAGCTGATCTACAGTAGTATCAAGGCTTTGAGCAATGCCGAGCAATGTTGCAAGGCTTAATTTGGTATGCCCGTTTTCGATACTGCTGACATAGGTAGGGGCAACGTCAATCATATTTGAAAGTGTTTCCTGAGTCATTTTTTTTGACAGACGTGCAGTGCGGATTCTTTTACCGATAGCAAGATAATCAATTTCTACTTCCAAACCTGTCACCTCCTAGACTTTGACTATTAGTTAAGATTTATTGTGAAACTCCACACACATTTGATATTCCTTATTGTATTCCCAAAAAAGATATATTATAATGAAACATAAGTAGAAGTTTAATGCAATTATTCACATGTAGTAGAAGAAAAAAGCAAAAGACACCGGGGGCATCAAATTTGGAAAGTATAAATACGGGTGTTGAATTTTATTCAAATGTGAAAGCCTCGGAGGTGGAATGGGTATGGTATCCATATATTCCCTGTGGGAAGATTACAATGTTGCAGGGAGATCCGGGAGAGGGTAAATCAACACTGATTATTCATGTTGCAGCGATACTGACAAAAGGCGGATATTTACCAGATGGACAGAAGATAAAAAAGCCAGAGATGGTAATATATCAGTGTTCAGAAGATGGAAAGGGAGATACGATAAAACCAAGACTGGAACAGGCTGGAGCTGATTGTAATAGAGTTGCATTTATAAAGGAAGATAATGATAAATTGACACTGGAAGATGAACGTATAAGAAATGCTATTATACAGATCAGTGCGAAAATGGTTGTGCTTGATCCGATACAGGCATTCATCGGTCATAATGGAAATATGACAAATGTAGTAAAAATGCGAGAAATCTTATCGAAGTTATCCAAGGTGGCAGCAGAAACTAATTGTGCAATAGTATTAGTTGGGCATATGAACAAAAGTGGTGGTGGAAACCAATTATACAGAGGATTAGGCAGCATTGACATTGCAGCAGCAGCGAGAAGCATTCTTATGGTATCCAGAGATAAAGAAGAACCTTGGAAGAGGTATATGTTTCCAGTAAAATCAAGCCTTGCACCAGAAGGAGAACCCATAGGATTTGAACTGGATAAAGAAAAAGGATTCCGATGGATTGGTAAATGCCAGGTAAATGTGGAAGAGTTGTTGAATGTTGAGAAAAGCACAGGAAAGAAAGGCATTGCTGTAGGATATTTGCAAAAACTGTTATCGGCAGAAGATTTACCAAGTACCTATATCTATGAAAAAATGAAAGAGTATGGTATTGCGAAAAGAACGGTACAGGAAGCAAAGAAAATTGCTGAAATAGAAGCATATAAAAAAGGTAAGATCTGGTACTGGCATATGGAAGTGGGGGACAGCATATGAACGAACAGGAAAAACATGCTGCAAGCCAGGAAGAACGGAAAGAAAAGATTCGTGCAAGGTATAAGGGCGTGGATCGCAGCGAATTAGAGTTCATTCCTGCGAAACAGAAAGAAAAATTATTTGAAGATGCAGGCACAAAAAGGGTGTGTGCTTATTGTCGTGTGTCTACAGATGACGCCAATCAGACATCTTCATATGAACTGCAGAAAAATCATTATGAAGATATGATAAAGGAACATGCAGGGTGGATACTGGTTGGTATATATGCGGATGAGGGGATTTCCGGCACCTCTTTACAGCATAGGGATGAATTTAATCGTATGATTGAGGACTGCAAAGCAGGGAAAATAGATTTAATAGTTACCAAAAGCGTATCACGATTTGCCAGAAATATCGTGGACTGTATTGCTAAAGTTCGTGAATTAGCAAATATGAAACCACAGGTAGGAGTATTTTTTGAAACAGAGCATATTTATACGCTTGATAATACGAGCGAAATGATGCTTGCAGTGTTATCGGCAGCAGCCCAGGAAGAATCACATACGAAAAGCGAAATAATGAATATTTCTATTGAACAGCGGTTTTCAAGAGGGATATTTCTGACACCCAAACTCTTAGGTTATGATAAAGATGAAGATGGGAATCTGGTTATTAATGAGTCAGAAGCAGATACGGTTCGCTTGTGTTACTATCTGTTCCTGAGTGGCTTTCCTACTTCTGAAATTGCTGAAATTTTGATGGATTTAGGACGTAAAACTAAATTAGGAAATACAAAGTGGACAGGAAGCACAGTTGTAAATGTTCTACGCAATGAAAGGCATTGTGGGGATGTTTTATCAAGAAAAACTTTTACACCTAATTACCTGGATCATAAATCAAAGAAAAATAACCATGATCGGAATCAATATAGGCAGACCGACCACCATGAAGCTATTGTGAGCCGGGAGATTTATAATGCAGCGCAAAAAATGCTGGATGCAAGCAAATATATGAAAAAAGGGTATCCATTGCCAACTTTACAGGTAGTGGATCAGGGAGCTTTAAAAGGCTTTGTGCCTGTAAATCGTGCATGGAATGGATTTTCATCAGCAGATTATGAAAAGGCATCATTAAGTGCTTATTCTGAAAACAATAATGAAATTTGTGCAGAGAAAATGGAAAACCGAGGATTTGATTTAAGTGGTTACGAAATTGTGAGGGCGCAGTTCTTTTCAACAAGATTCGATCCGGCAGTAACGATTTCTTCGGGGAAAATTGTATTTAATACAGCTTGTTTGAAAAAATTTGAAGATGTAGAGTATGTAGAATTGCTCTTTAATTCTGTGGAAAAGTGCATTGCAGTTCGTCCATGCGAAAGAAGCAGCATAAATGCTATAAAATGGGGAACTATACGAGATGGACGTTGGGCGGTGCTTCCAAAAAGCTGTAAAGGATTTTCAGAGCCATTATATGAGCTTATGGGATGGAATAAAGACTGCAAATATAAATTGCGAGGGCAGTTTTGCGGTACTGCAGATGAACAGGTAATGATTTTTGAATTAGAAGAACCAGAAGTGCTTGTACAGGAAAAGGCAGAAGAACAATTTGCGGAAGAACCGGAGAAAAAGGAAGAAGCTCAAAAGCTAGTAAAGAGAATACTTTATCCGGAAGCCTGGGCATATAATTTCGGAGAGTCTACAAATAGAACAGTATTTTTACAGAGAGTGGCATATAGAGGAAACTGGGACATACTGCGCCCTGCAAGAACTGTTGAAGGAATGGAGATTATAACCAGAGAAGTTCTTGATGATCTGTTGGAGTCAGCAGAGAAATTGATAGATAAAATGAGGTGTGCTAATTATGCATGATACAGCGGAGTATACGGACGAAAAAGAAATTGTTGATCAGAAAGCAATCGAGTTGGCAGAGGATTTTAGCTATGAGGGGTATCAGGTTGTCAGACGAGAGCTGTTTGCTCATTTAAGGGAACCGGCTGTCGTGATCCGGAGGGATAGTGTGACATTTAATACAGCCTGCATTGCTGGTTTAGAGGATGCAGTTTACATACAGATACTTGTAAACCAGGATAATAAGAGAATGGTTGTCCGAAAATGTGAGGAAAATGATAAAGATGCACTTCGTTGGTGTGTGGCAAAGTCAGATAAACGTAAAAGCAGAAAAATGACAAATAAAATCTTTTCTGCAATGATGTATGAAATGATGGGATGGAATCTGGACTGTCGATATAAAATTTTGGGACACAAGATTACTTTTGAAGATGAAACAATTTATGTGTTTGACTTGATGGAAACAGAGATATTCCTGGATATTAAAGGGAAAAGAGCGAAAAAAGACACAGAAAGTCAGTCTACTACTGAAAGTGCTAATAATATAGAAGAAACGGTATCAAGTAATACAGACAATGAGCGTTCAGCAGAAGAAATAAAAAGAAAGAACCGTATACCATTTTATCCAAAGGAATGGAAAGATTCTTTTGGTTTGCCGGTGGAAGAACATAGGAAAGCACTGGAAATAAATATGCTGGATGGTTATGCAGAATTTACAACAGGGAAATAGTTAAAGGGGAAAGTCTGCCCTAAAGATCGGAGGTATCAGTGTGCATGAACATAATATTGTGATACCGGGGATTTCTCTATGCCAAAAATGGGGAAAGATACGGATTTTTCATTCAACGATAGTGGCATTGGGCGAGCCAAAGTACATACGATTTTTGTTTAACCCTGAAAAGCGGGGATTGGTGGTGCAGGCATGTGCCAGAAAAGAAGCAGAGTGTTTTCGGGTGCCTAAATATAACCCGGAAAATTGGGAATTTAAGATCAGCAGTGTGCCAATGCTGCGAATGATATGGAAAACGTGCGAATGGGATACGGAAAAGACGTATCGTTTTACGGGGATATGTCATTCAGAGTACAATTTGGTGGAATTTGATATGAAGCAGGCAACGGTGTTGACAGTGGAAGAGTTTTAAGAAAACAGCGTAAAATAGGGACTTCTGAGAGATCAGAGGTTCTTTTTTTATACTGTTTTTGAGGGTAATTGCTTGGTGTTGTGCTGAAAAATTTTCTCTGAAAAAAAGTTGTTTCTACCTTTACATCAGGAGGCGATATGTCGATTGTAGGTACTCGCCCACCTCTCATCTCAGAAACGAACTTGTATGAGCTTCACCATCGTGCAAGGCTGGCAATTAAGCCGGGAATCACCGGTATGTGGCAGGTAAGTGGACGAAGTGATATTACCGATTTCGAAGAAGTAGTTCGTCTTGATAAGGAGTATATACGCATTATATTTTTTTGAAGTTGAATCTGTTTTTGAACGATTAATGAAGACTGACTTTGAACAATTTCGTAAATTGTATTACCACCTTCGAAAAGATGAAGTATATACTACATCTTTAAAATTGTTTAGAAACTTGTCGTATTCGGCAAGAACTTGGATCCGTGTTTTTGGTAGATTATATTTCCCTGCTTTTCTATATTCATATATTAGATTAAAGTTAAAATCTGACTTAAAAACAATAAAGTTGTTCCTTGATAATACAAGATTTATATTTAAATACCTTGTTAAAAGTTGGTAAAAATGTGTAAGTTCTTTATTAAGTTGGGTGAAGGCGGGATTGGAAATTGGTATGCTCATATGATAACTGCAATATTTTAAGGAAAATACAGGAATAGGAAGTTAGGTGATACGGTTAGAGTAGTTCTGTGGCTATTTGATGAAGAGAAAGAGACTGTTCTGTGTAGAACACAAACAAAGGATGAATTAAATCCAGGGCTGTCCAAGGTTACAATTGATGAAAATGAGGAAAAAGCAAAAGCATTTATTCAGGAATATGTAGGAGATAGTTTTTACAATTTTCATTTTTGTGATGTCCAAAAATCGTTTGATATACAAAGTAGAAAAAGAAAAGATCTGAAAGACTTCTTTAGTGAGTTTATTACAAATTATGATGATCAGAAACAAATTGCGGAGAATTTGAAAATTTTTGCTGAAGATGTAAATCGTTATATTGAAGATAAGAAAAAACAGATGGTATCATCGAAAGAGCTGGCAATCTATGAGGAACAATTAGAAAAAGCACGTGAAGATGCAAAACAGATGTCGTATCCTGAGACTCGATTTTATCAAGATGAAAAATTAGAGCTTGTCGGACTGAATAAGGAGGAATTAACGGAGCAGAGAACAAAAGTAGTAAATTGCGGTTATCAGGTAGCGAAAGAAAGACTTTCGGAGCTTGTGAAAAATGAAGATTTGAAAAATCAACAGTCCATTATTAAAAAGATTATCTTCTCTTTCTGCAAATAAACAAGTGTTAATTGAATATAGAGATGACGCACTCAAAGAGAATGGCGATGTTCATTGTCCGGTTTGTGGTTCGGAGATATTTGCCACCTTGGACAAGAAATTAATTCTTAAAGAAGCAGATGAATATATTAGACAGAATGGAGAAGTCGTAAAAATAAAAGAAGTCGAGAAAGCTTCGTTAGAGACTGAGATTCTAGAACTCTATCAGGAGATTATTAGTAGTGCAAAAATAGTAATAGAAAAAGAAAAAAAGGTTCTGGAAACAGAGATGAAAGAGTTGAAGGAACTGAAGGATGAAATACAGCCATACTTTGCTGAGGTTAATAAGTTACAGAAAATCAGAAAAGCAATCAATATAGAAGATTTAACTGTAGAGAAAATAAAAGAATTATCAGCTTCTGTAGACAGTGTACTTTTAAAAGAATCTCAAGAACAGGCGTCAAGAGAAACTTATCAACAGATTTTGGCAGTTTTAGGTTATGGGTATGAAAATGAGACAATACAACAAACGTATGCGAAAGTGAGAAAACTAATTACTGAAATATGTCAGATTTCAAATTTTTCTTATGAGATGTTGGTGTCAAAATTGAATGCTATTGATAGCGTTCTTGCAAATCAGGATTTAGCTAAGTTGATGCAGAAGTTAGAAGCTGCTAATAAGAAAAATCAGAACCTCGATATGGAGATAAAAGATCTTGATAATTTGAAAAAAATTGCGGAAAAGAGAGCAGAAGATATTAAAAAAGTTATTGATAGTCTTTCGAAAGAAGAGTATGAAAAGGTAGGACCGTCGCTTGGTAAGTTTTATAATAAATTAGCAAGAGTTAATTCCAGTGGTGGAATCAATATCGTTCAGAAGAACAACGGAATCTCGCTAGTTGATGATAAAGAAAAGAATATAGTTAATATATTAAGTAATGGTCAAATAAGTGTGTTTATGCTGTCTTACTTTTTCGCAGGTATCAATGCGAGAAATGATAGTGAAAAGATGAAGGTCTATTTTATCGATGATTTAACGGCCTGCATGGATGATGTGAATATGCTTGCATTTATGGATTTGCTTAAGTATCAAATGTCATCAAAAGCAACTATGGAACAGCTCTTCTTTATTACTTGTGATGATCGTATCAGTAAATTATTAAAGTACAAGTTAAGTGGTCGTGAGATTGAATTATGCGAGCTTTCAGAAAAAGATTTTGAAGAAATTAATGAAGGATAAGAAATAAAGAATATGGAGAAAATGAAAGGAAATGGACCTATGTCAAGATTGCTTTTTGAAGATTTGGAAGAGCGCGCTATGGGAAACCGTTTTTTATAGTATTCAAGTGCAAACTTGACTTTGTAGACACTTTAAAATATTATACTCGTAAGTTAGTAACTTACGAGTATAATTATTGGAGATGGCCGATGACGTGTTGGAAAAACAGCATTGATCAACGAATTCTGCAAGGACAAACCGACTATTTTTTCTCTGCGTCGAATACGACAGGAAAAGAAAATCTGGAAGCGTTTTCGAAGTCAATCATGAGTTTTGAACGACCGGATATGGAGTCTGTACCTGAGTTCAGGTCGTATGATGCTGCATTGGATGTCAGGTACTCGGTAAGGAAAGCCCACTGTATAGGACTGATATTTGAGAAGATGTGTCAGGATTATTTGCTCTATTATGCGGATAACCTTCCTATAGAGCTGAGTGAAATAGGTCAATGGTGGGGCAATGATTCGAAGAGGAAAAAACAGATACAGATTGATATTGTTGGAACACCTGTTGAGGGTAAGGGCTATATTATAGGTTCGTGTAAGTACAGAAATGAGAAAATTGGCATGGACGAACTTGAACTTCTTCGTGACTATGATTCTGTGTTTGGAAAAGCTTTACAAAAACAGTTAGTGCCTTTTCAAATTATGATGGCACTATAAGATAACGGAGGATTAAAATTATGTTATTTATCGTATATGGAGCGACTCTCGATCTGGGATATGAGACGCGGGAAATTTTCCGGAAAAAAGGATTTTCTATTATTTCAAAATACAATCATGTGCGGGATGATGCTAAAGTAGACAAGAAAAATTATGAAAATACGGCTGACAGTAATGAATGGTTTCAGAAGTGGTATGACGACAAAGTTTACATTTCTGAGGAAGAACTGGAAATGTTGGATTTTACATATGGACTGGATGGCGTGTGTGTCGGGTTTAATCAGAAGCAGATTGTCGATGCGGTTAGAGGTGTGACGGATTCGCTGATTACATTAGGGGCTTCTTCGCTTGGATTCATCGCCGAGTTGAAAGCTGCGTACGGAGATTATGTGACGGTTATTCATTTGTTTGAAGATGTTCTTACGGTGGAGCAGAGCGTTGTGAAATACGGCGTGTTCTCCGAGTCGGAGAAAGTGACCAGAGTTACAGCGAATAAGAAGATGCAGAAAATGTATCTGGATAACAAAGAAATCTTTGACGAGATTGTGCTGTATACCGGAGAGGATTCGGTATATGATCTGAAAGCGTTGGATATGCAATACGAACAGATCATCGAGAAGCGTGGGGAGATTCAGAAGCGTTTGAATAATAACAAATATGTATCGCTGCCTTATAACGGAGCAGATCCGTACATTTTCGTCAGTTATGCACATGCTGACAGAGAAGAAGTGTATAAGGTACTGTATTTTCTTCAAAGGCAGACTTACCGCATCTGGTATGATGATGGCATTACCTGGGGTGCCAATTGGTCTAAGATGTTAAAAGACAAGATTGCAAATGCGGAGTGTGTGATGTTGTTTAGTTCGGAAGCAGCGGTGAATTCTGAATTTGTGCAGGATGAGCTGCTGGATGCGTGGACGAATGGAAAGCAGATTTTTAATATTCAGCTGGACGATGCCAGATTTATACCGATGTTTGAAAAGAGATTAGCGGATAATCAGAGAATCTCGATTGATAGCTATCAGGAGAAAATTGTAAGTGCATTGCCGATGTGTACGAGAAATGACAAGACAGAGATGTAATTATTATTCAGTGAAGGAGACTGGTTATGGATATTTATACAAAAGTAGCGGGAATTACACAGGAGTCGGTAAAGGATTACAAGCATCATACATTGCCCAATCATGTATTGAGCCGTCAGGAGATGAAAACAAAGCAGATTGAGAATGCGCTTCGGGGATTTGCAGCAGGGTGTGCGGAGGAGGATATAGAGGCTTATTGCAATACAGGTGCATTTTCAAATGGTAAAAAGGGGTTCCTGTTTTCGAAAAAAGGGCTATATGGCAGCATGTTTAATCATTTGAGAAAGAAAAATCCGATCCCGCAGCCGATATGTTATGATGAGTTGAGCAATGTATCTATCGCAGGGGATTCGGCAGATTATATGTGCTTATGTTATAAAGATGGACGCAGAGAGAGCGTGTGTGGGTCTATTTATACAGGATTCCTGGTGACTGCATTGAAGCTTATATTGGGAAGCGGGGAGGAGAATTTATCTGCCCCAGATACAGACGGGATGCTGACAAATGATAAAAGCAGTGAATCAGAATATTCGTATGAGACTGCCCGGAGATGTCTGAAAGAAGGATTAGATGCCTTGGAAGAGAAAAATGAATTTGCAAAGGTTCATTATTATTATCAGGCAGCTAAAGAGGGAAACCCGGTGGCTATGGAAGCGATGGCACTATGCTATGCACAGGGAAAAGAGGTGCCACAGAGTTATGAAAAGGCGCTCTACTGGATCGGAAAGGGGATGAAGGATGACCCGGAACATCTGGCGGAGACTGCGGAGCGGATTAAAAACGATGCGAAAGAGGAAGCATTTATCCGTAATAATCCGTACATTCCTGAGTTGGGAAAAGTCATTCATATACGTGACAGTGCCTTTTTAGTATTATCTCGCAAATTAGTGAAAAATGTGCCGAATCGAAGATGGGTGGAAATGTTTGTGCGTGAACTTGAAACTAGCGAGTCCGGTATATTGACGGTCGGATGGAATCCGCAGGATGAAAAGCTGACCTTTGTTTCTTCATATTTTTCAGGTTACTGGCCGGAGAAAGAAGACTTTGAATTCCCGGAGCAAAAAGTGATCGCAGAAAGATATGCGGATCGTCAGATAAAAGGTCCGGATCATGCGGAGTGTTATCTTGATCTGCAATGCACTGCGTATAATATAGCGTATACAGGCTCTGATTGCGAGTTGAGGCTGTGCTATTTCGAGAGCATTGATACATTTCAGGATTGGAAGACGTTCGAGCTGTATAAGATTCCGATATTTGAGTCGAATGTGACAGAACTGGATGAGTTGCGTTTTGAAGCTCCGGTTGAGGTATGTTTATGGCAGGGGAAAGCATATTTTGCAGCAACGATGGAGCGTCGTGTCATAGAAGAATTATTGGATGATGAGATAATATTTACGAAGTGGGATCCGGAATTAGTGGATGTCTTTATAGAAGATGTGGGAAGAGCCTGGGAATTAGTGGAATTTTCATTTTTCTCAAAATATGCAAATCCGTTATATCCGGAGGAGACATGCTCACCATTGGGGATGATTGTAGGAAAATTTCATATGTAAATTAAAACGCCGGATGATATTCCGGCGTATTTTAGTGTAGCCATGGTACCTTATGCCCGGCCATAATCTCTTCTATCATTTTTAAATTCTCATCGGAATGTTCGATTTCTCTGGAGTATCGATATAATAATTCGATTTTTTCTTCTTCGGAAATAGCATTCCCATTTTCGATGTAGCGTGCGAGCCACAGGTCGAAGATCTGTCCGGTACAGACAGCGGACATCTGTGCTTTGGCGAGGGCTTCGCCGTCATATACAGCTCCACAGAAATAGGTGGAGATGAAGTACACAAGAAGCTGTTCGAGCTGGATCTGGACTTTGTCATCCAGAAATGCGCGACAGGCTTTTTTGTAATATCCGGTTCCGTTCATGTAGAGGATGGCTTCAGTTTCTAACAGGAGATCCGGCCAGTGTTCGTTTAATACTTCTAATCGGTGAAGTGATTTTAACATACCGTGCCGGAAAGAGAATGCGGCTTCGTCAAAGAGAATGGAGGCTGCTTTTTTCGCAGCACCCGGATTCTGATAGCGGGTCATTACATTCTGGCAGTCGAATACATTTTCCTGATCAATACGTGTCTGGATATCGTGTGCCATTCCGAGGATAAGCACGGTTCTTGTCCGGAGAGAAAGAGAACGGTCCTGCAAAATGCGGTACATTTCTTCGCGGCAGTCTAACAGCATGGAGTAGAGAAATGGATCGAAGTTATCGTATTCTTCCGTGCCTGGCTTCTCATAGGTGAGGAAGCGAACCGGTTTTGTCTTGGACAACAGAATCCTTGCTGCCTCCGGACAGGAAACAGACAGCGTAATCTCGCGTACATCCTCAAATTCTTCAATATGTCTTGGATAATTCTTGCATGTCTTGCAAAGCGCAGCTTCCCCAAGATTCGAATACAGATTACACAAATTGTTCTCATTTAAAAAGAAACAGCGTTTTTCCTTTTTTTGACGGAATGCACCGTGGAGAAAATCAATTCCACGAAGCAGTGTCCATTTGTATGGATTTTTCGTGTGGATATATTTCTTGAGGGATTTCTTATCGATCATAATCTGCCAGCCGGCGCAGCAGGTTTCTTCGCATTGGTCAGCGATGCAGTGAAATTCTTTATAATAATCAGGGATGCTGTATTGCATGTGCGCTCCTTTGTTGTTGGGGAAAATGATATTCCCGGCTGTTACTGTATTTGCAAATATTACAACGGTATGGAGTATAGCATGGGCAGGAAAGAAAAGCAATGATTGTGTTTTGCCACAAGTGCTTTTTTTGTATTACGGATTGCGTCTCCCTATGCTTTTATGGTAAATTATATTGTGAAAAAAATGTTACTGCTTCAGCGGAGAGGAGATAATATGTCAAAGAGAGAAGATATTAACAAAGTACTGATTATTGGTTCCGGCCCGATCATTATCGGTCAGGCGTGTGAGTTTGATTATTCTGGAACACAGGCTTGTAAGGCCCTTCGGAAACTGGGATATGAGATTGTGCTGGTGAATTCTAACCCGGCAACGATCATGACAGATCCGGAGATTGCGGATGTTACTTACATTGAGCCATTGAATGTGAATCGTCTGGAACAGATTATTGCAAAAGAAAGACCGGATGCGCTGCTTCCGAATCTGGGAGGACAGTCCGGATTGAATCTCTGCTCTGAATTATACAAAGAAGGAATTCTTGACAAATATAATGTAAAGGTTATCGGTGTGCAGGTGGATGCGATCGAACGTGGGGAAGACCGCATCGAGTTTAAGAAGACGATGAATGAGCTTGGCGTGGAAATGGCGAGAAGCGAGGTTGCGTATTCTGTAGATGAAGCACTTGCGATCGCTGATAAGCTGGGCTATCCGGTGGTGCTGCGTCCGGCTTATACTATGGGCGGTGCCGGCGGCGGACTTGTCTATAATAAGGAAGAACTGAAGACTGTATGTGCACGAGGACTGCAGGCAAGTCTTGTGGGACAGGTGCTTGTAGAGGAGTCTATTCTCGGATGGGAAGAGTTGGAGCTTGAGGTAGTTCGTGATGCAGAGGGCAATATGATCACGGTATGCTTTATTGAAAATATTGATCCACTGGGCGTACATACAGGAGATTCCTTCTGTTCTGCTCCGATGCTGACGATTTCGGAAGAATGTCAGAAGAGAATGCAGGAGCAGGCGTATAAGATCGTAGATTCTGTACAGGTTATTGGTGGAACGAACGTACAGTTTGCGCATGATCCGGTATCAGACAGAATTATTGTTATCGAGATCAATCCGCGTACATCTCGTTCTTCTGCGCTGGCATCCAAGGCAACCGGATTCCCGATCGCGCTTGTATCTGCGATGCTCGCATGTGGACTGACATTGAAAGATATTGAATGTGGCAAATACGGCACTCTGGACAAATACGTTCCGGACGGCGACTATGTGGTAATCAAGTTTGCGCGCTGGGCGTTTGAGAAGTTCAAAGGTGTAGAGGACAAGCTTGGCACACAGATGCGTGCAGTCGGCGAGGTTATGAGTATCGGTAAGAACTTTAAAGAAGCATTCCAGAAGGCAATCCGAAGCCTGGAGAATGGCAATTACGGTCTGGGTCATGCGAAGGATTTTGATTCTCGCACGAAGGAAGACCTGCTGAAACAGCTGATCACTCCGTCCAGCCAGCGTTATTTCCTGATCTACGAAGCACTCAGAAAAGGTGCGACTGTAGAGGAGATTCATGAGATCACGAAAATAAAACATTACTTCCTGGAGCAGATAAAGGAACTGGTGGAGGAAGAAAATGCATTGATGGAATCCAAAGGGGCTCTGCCATCAGACGAAGCACTGACACAGGCTAAGAAAGACGGATTCTCTGACAAATACCTTAGCCAGATCCTGGAAGTTCCGGAAGCTGATATCCGCAATAAGAGAAAAGAGCTTGGCGTCGTAGAGGCGTGGGAAGGTGTACATGTAAGTGGTACGAAGGACAGTGCATATTACTACTCTACATATAATGCAGAGGATGCCAATCCGGTATCTGATAACCGTAAGATTATGATCCTTGGCGGTGGACCGAACCGTATCGGTCAGGGTATTGAGTTTGATTATTGTTGTGTACATGCGGCAATGGCACTGAAGAAGCTTGGATTTGAGACGATCATCGTGAACTGTAACCCGGAGACGGTTTCTACAGACTATGATACTTCTGACAAGCTGTACTTCGAGCCGCTGACACTGGAAGACGTGCTGAGCATTTATGAAAAGGAAAAACCACTTGGCGTGATCGCACAGTTCGGTGGACAGACACCGCTGAATCTGGCAGCAGATCTGGAGAAGAATGGTGTTCGTATTCTTGGAACCGCACCGTCTGTTATCGATCTTGCAGAGGACAGAGATCAGTTCCGTGCAATGATGGATAAGCTGGAGATTCCGATGCCGGAAGCGGGAATGGCTACAACCGTAGAAGAGGCGGTAGAGATCGCAGGCAAGATCGGTTATCCGGTTATGGTTCGCCCATCTTACGTACTTGGCGGACGTGGAATGGAAGTGGTCTACGATGATGCGGCAATGGCTGACTACATGAAGGCAGCAGTTGGTGTAACACCTGACCGTCCAATCCTGATTGACCGTTTCCTGAATCATGCACTGGAGTGTGAGTCTGATGCGATCTGCGATGGAACGAACGCATTTGTACCGGCGGTTATGGAGCATATCGAGCTTGCAGGTGTGCATTCCGGAGACTCTGCATGTGTAATCCCATCGGTACACATTTCCAACGAAAATGTGGAGACCATTAAGGAATATACAAGAAAGATCGCAGAAGAAATGCATGTACAGGGACTGATGAATATGCAGTACGCCATTGAGAATGGCAAGGTATTTGTGCTTGAGGCGAACCCGAGAGCATCCCGTACCGTACCGCTTGTGTCAAAGGTTTGTAATGTGCGTATGGTGCCGATCGCAACGGAGATCATTACGCGTGAGCTGACCGGTAAGGAGAGCCCGGTACCTGCACTGGAAGAGAAAGTGATTCCATATTACGGAGTAAAAGAGGCAGCATTCCCATTCAATATGTTCCCGGAAGTAGACCCGCTGTTAGGACCGGAGATGAGATCTACCGGAGAAGTACTGGGACTTTCTGAATCATATGGAGAGGCATTTTACAAGGCACAGGAAGCAGTCCAGTCCAAGCTTCCGCTTTCAGGAACTGTGCTGATCTCTGTAAACCGCAAAGATAAGGCAGAAGTTGTAGAGGTTGCGAAACTGTTCCATGAGAATAATTTCCGCATTATTGCAACAGAAGGCACATGTCAGCTGATCAATGAAGCTGGCATTCCGGCTGAAAAAGTAAAGAAGCTGTGTGAGGGACGCCCGAACGTACTCGATGAGATTACGAATGGCAAGGTGGATATCATCGTGAACTCACCGGTTGGAAAAGACAGTGTATATGATGACAGCTACCTGAGAAAAGCTGCGATTAAGGGAAGAATTCCGTACTGCACGACAATGGCAGCGGCTATGGCAGCGGCAACGGGAATCCATGCAGTCAATAATCTTGACGGCGGCAAGATTGCATCACTGCAGGAGCTGCATGGCAGGATTAAATAAAGAGATGTTTTGATAATAAGTGAAGTAATAAAGGGCGTCAGAGAGCGTATGCTTTCTGGCGCTTTTTATATGAGAAAACATAATTTGATTGAACCGTATATGGTTGAAGAATACTTTGAAATATGATAACATAGAAGTGCTTCATATGAAGCAAGGTGCTATCATAACGGTAGGCGGCTGGCCCTTCTGGACAAGGAGGGATGTAAAAAAAGCCCTCCGATTAGAAAGGAGGGTGGTGCGATTATGATGATGGATTTCATAACTCTGGCAGGTTTTATGCTTGCAGTTTTTGGAGCCGGAGTTGCAGTTGGAAGAATGGTTGAGAAAATCGAAAGATTAGATCAAAGAAAAGAAAACGAAGAACATAAAAACACAAACAAAAACGACCGCCACTAGTATCCTGAAGAGATAGGCGATCGTTTTTGATCCAATCAGAAGGAGCTATCCGTCTATCGATAGCACCTTTATAGCTATATAATAGCATGAGTTGTAGGCTATTTCAAGAATGAGTATGAGTTTGTATTTGTTATAATAAATTCCCACCTTTTTTAGATGTTAAATACGAGTATAATATGTTATAGTATAAAAAGCTATTGTTTACAACGAAAACAGGAGAAAGATATATATGAAGAGTTTATTAATCCTTGGAGCCGGCGGCTTTGGTCATATGATCAAGGAGACTGCACAGGCACTGGGATACGAAGAGATAGTGTTTCTGGATGATATGGTAAAGGAAGACGATGTGATCGGTATGTGTTGTGATTATGTGATTAAGCACGAGGAATATCCGGTTGCGGTTGCTGCATTTGGCAATAATAAGACGCGTCTGTTCTGGACGGACAAATTGCTGGAAGAGGGATATGAAGTTCCTGCGATTGTGCATCCGTCAGCAGTGGTAAGTCCGAGTGTGACTCTGGAGCCAGGCTGCTTTATCATGCAGAGATCGGTGGTTAATACGAATACAAAGATCGAACGCGCGGCGCTGGTGAACAGCGGCGCGGTTGTGGATCATAATTCCGTTGTATGTGCGGGCGCGCATGTCGGACTTGGCAGTGTGGTTAAAGCAAATTGTACGATTGAATCCGGACGCAAGGTAGAAGCAGGAGAGGTTATCTTCTCTACAAGAAGAAAGATCGAAGGTGTGGACAGCCGGAGTCTGGAAGATGCAGTGTATGCATTTGGCTTTGGACCGCTGTGCAGCTATGTGAAGCCATTTGGAGAGGGGCATATCAATGAGACATATGCGGTGTATATGCCGGATCAGAATGGCAACGATGTGCCGTTATACGTGCTTCAGCGTATTAATGTAAATGTATTTAAGAATCCGGATCAGGTTATGGACAATATCTTTGGCGTAACCGAATATCTGCGTAATATCATCCGCCAGGAAGGTGGGGATCTGGATCGTGAGGCATTGTCTTATATTAAGACCAAATCCGGCGAGACCTACTTTGAGGATGATAACGGACAGCCGTGGCGATGCCTGCATTATGTGGCGAATTCCATTTGCCATCAGCAGGTGGAGAGACCGGAGCAGTTCTATCAGTCAGCATTAAGCTTCGGACATTTTCTGAAGCAGTTGGGTGACTATCCGGCAGAAAGTCTGTATGAGACCATTCCACAGTTCCACGATACGGTAAAACGTCTCAGAGATTTTAAGGATGCACAGCGCAAAGATGTGAAGAACAGAGCGCGCAAGTGTAAGCCGGAGATTGAATTCGTGCTTTCCCGTGAAGACGACTGCGGCGTACTGATGAAGCAGCTGGAGGAAGGAAAGCTCCCGCTTCGTGTAACGCATAACGATACTAAGCTGAATAATATTCTGTTTGATGCAGATACAGATGAAGGCTTATGCATTATTGACCTGGATACGATCATGCCGGGACTTGCAGCTAATGATTTTGGTGATTCGATCCGATTTGGTGCATCGACAGCAGAAGAGGATGAGCCGAATCTGGATAAAGTACATTTTGATATCAATCTTTACGATATTTATACCAAGGGATATCTGGAGATGGCGAAGGATGTACTGACATCGGCTGAGATCGCAAGTCTTCCGTGGGGAGCGAGACTTATGACGCTGGAATGCGGTATGCGCTTCCTTGCAGATTATCTGCAGGGAGATGTATATTTTAAGACAGCTTATCCGGAGCACAATCTGGTGCGTGCGAGAACGCAGTTCCGACTGGTGAAAGAGATGGAAGAACAGTTTGATCAGATGAACGAGATATTGAAAAAATATATTTAATACAGGAAGGCTCTCCGTGTTTAGATTGCACGGAGAGCCTTCTTTATAATAGATAATATATTTAGTGCGCTGCAGCTGTTACGTTCTCAGCGGCTTTCTCTTTGTGTTTATCATGCATTGCAAACATTCCGGCAAGTAAGGTTCCTGAGATGGAGTGCCATGTGCAGGATACAGCGCAGATGATTGCAGATTCCGGTGTGGATGCAAACTGTGCGGTTGTTGTTGCGAGGTTTGTTGCCAGACCTGCATTCTGCATACCAACTTCGATGGAGATGGTTCTCTTCTTTGATGTGTTCATTCCAACCAGTTTTCCGGCTCCGTATCCCAGCAGATATCCGAGTCCGTTGTGAAGCAGTACAGCAACAAAGATTACAACGCCTGACTGGAAGAATTTGGCTCCCTGTGAGGATACAACGCCTCCTACTACACATGCAAGACCAAGCACTGCGATTCCAGGCATTACCTGTTGAAGTTCGCGGAATGTCTGTTTCTTTCCGAAAAGATAATTTAATAAGAATCCGACACCTACAGGAAGGATTACCGTTTCGATGATAGATACGAACATTGGAAGTCCTTTGATCGTAATCTGTGTACCACTTGCCAGGAAAGATACCAACAGCGGGGTCATGACTGGTGAAAGCAATGTGGATACGGTTGTCATTCCTACGGAGAATGCTACATCGCCGCCGCACAGATATGACATGATATTTGAAGATACGCCGCCAGGACAGCATCCTACGAGAATCAGTCCAAGTGCGATTCCGTCTGGCAGATTTAATACTTTTGAAATTGCAAATGCCAGGAATGGCATGATCAGGTACTGGGCAACCGCGCCGACGCAGATGTCAAATGGACGCTGCGCCAGAATTTTAAAGTCTTCTGTTGTAAGGGTTAGCCCCATGCTGAACATGATGATTCCGATGATAATAGACTGACAGGTGAATTTATTTGCCACCATATCCGTGAATAATGCCAGATTCACCCATCCCATCATAGATGGAAGGAAAAATGTGACTACTGCGATCGCGATTACGACGACCGAGGTGTAGTCTGATAAAAATTTGCTTGCTTTCTGTAATGCTTTCATTACATGTTTCCTCCTTTTGATAATTGCTGCTCACCGGATTCGATATGAAAGAAATAAAAAATCCCTTCTCAGAACAAACTGAAAAGGGACGAAATCTATCCGCGTTACCACCCTGATTCTGCAGAAATACTCCTGCAACACTTTCTTACGTACGAATATACGCGTTCCCTGTAACGTGGGATGACGGCGAGGTCTACTGATATTGCTTTCAACCCGCTTCTTAGAGAGGATATCCTTATTCTGCCATTACCTGCTTCCACCAGCCGCAGGCTCTCTGTGAATGAGCGATAAACAAGGCGTTGTTCTCATCAATGAATTTCGGTGAACGATATTCTTTTTTACAAAAAATTATTATAGACCTGCTATTTCAAATGTCAAGCATTTTTTGTGGAATTATAAATCCATGAAAATAAATCGGAAATGGGGTGAACATGAATTTGAATGACAAAACAGGAGAAACTAACAAGATGGAAAATGACAATTGTTAGACAATTTTCCAAAATCTGGACAAAATATTAAATGTGTCAGAATGCTTGGAAATAATTCTTGTTTATATAAGAAGTATGTATTATAATTAAACGTGAATTGTTTCTTAAATAGTACAATTGAAAAATGAAGGGAAGTGAAATTATGGAGTTACAGATTCAAGACTTAGTTTCGTCCATCCGCAAGGACGGCATTGATGCGGCGAATGCGGAAGCAGAAGCAATTATTTCAGAAGCTAAGAAAAAGGCTGAAATGATTATTGCGGATGCGAAGGCTGAGGCTAAGAATATTCAGGAGACTTCAGAAAAAGAGATCAACATTCTGAAAGAGAGTGCAGCACTTAGTGCTGAGCAGGCAAAGCGCGATGCTATGCTTGCATTTAAGAATGAGGTCCAGGCTGAATTTGAAAAGATCCTTTCTGCAAAGATTAAGAATAACCTTTCAGATGCTGCACTTGGCAAGCTGATCCAGGCTGTTGTGGCAGATGAAGATGTACAGAATTATTCCGTTGAAGTTGCTGAGGTGAGTGATTCGCTCAAAGCAGAACTTGCAGAAGAAATTAAGAATGGTCTTGAGATCAAACCAACCAAGAGTGTGCGTGCGGGATTCCGTCTGGCAGCCAGAGATGGTTCGGGTTATTTCGACTGTTCTGACGAAGAGATCATGCAGATGCTGATGCCATATTTCAGAAATCTTGATTTCTAGCAGGAGGTGCTTATGGCTTCATATTATTATTTGATATCCAGCCTGCCGGACCTGAGAACAGATGGTGAGATGCCGATGACGTATGAAGAGTTTCTCGGCATGTGCCAGTCAAATGTAAGTGAATCAAAGTATGAATTGTTAAAGAATCTCACCCTTTCGTCTGAGGAGGGACCGCTGTTAAAAGAATGGTCAGCTTTTTATAAGAATCTTATGGGTGAGCTTAATTATCAGAGAAGCGTGAGTCTGGGAAGACCGTATCTGACATCCTATGATAAGGATTCGGTGATCGCACAGGTTGCCGGAGCTGCAATGGCTGCGAAGAATCCGCTGGAGGCAGAGAAGATCCTGCTGGAGTGCGAATTTGATAATCTTGATTCATTGGTAGGCCTGCATACTTTCGATGACAGATATTTATTCGGGTATGCGATTAAACTAAAATTGCTTGAGCGCCAGAGCTGTTTTGTTCAGTCAAAGGGACAGAAGGAATTCAAACGTCTTTTTGATCAGGTGCAGCAGCGCGTCTATAGCTTATAACAGGAGAGAATTTGATGGAAACAGTAACAGGATATGTAACTGGTATTAATGGAAACCTGGCGAATGTCAGCTTTAATGGTTCAGTTCATAAGAATGAAGTGGGTTATATCCTTGTTGATGGAAAACGTCTGAAAGGAGAGGTTATCCGTATTAACAATGGTGTTGCCAGCATGCAGATCTACGAGATGTCCAACGGTATCAAGGTTGGAGATCCGGTAGAATTCACCGGTGAACTGATGAGCGTAGAACTCGGACCAGGTCTGTTGACCCAGGTATTTGACGGACTTCAGAATCCATTGCCGGATCTTGCAGAGCAGTGTGGTTTCTTCCTTGAGAGAGGTGTATATCTTGATCCGATTCCGGACAGAGAATGGGAATTTACACCATCTGTTAAGGCAGGAGATGCTGTGGAAGCGGGAGATTCGATCGGCAGTGTTCCTGAAGGATTATTTACACATGAGATTATGGTTCCATTCACACTGAAAGGCAGTGACTGGAAAGTTAAATCAATCAAAGAAAAAGGCTCTTATCATGTAAGAGCGACAATTTGTGTCATTGAAAATGGCAATGGAGAAGAAAAAGAACTCAGCATGGTTATTACCCAGCCGATCAAAAAGGCTGTTAAGTGCTACGAAGAGAGACTTCGCCCGGACGAGCCTCTGGTAACACAGATCCGTTGTATCGATTCGTTCCTTCCGGTAGCAAAGGGTGGAACATTCTGTGTACCTGGACCTTTCGGAGCAGGTAAGACCGTACTTCAGCATATGGAAGCTAAGAATGGTGAGGCAGATATCGTTATCGTGGCAGCTTGTGGAGAGCGTGCCGGTGAGGT
>ERZ1034901.304-NODE-304-length-40459-cov-15.066404_pt1 | contig 40459 bp, 32 predicted proteins | sample MGYA00520628_ERZ1034901 | MGnify/ENA primary metagenome ERZ1034901 (study PRJEB33766, sample SAMN09781783) | gut metagenome | biome: gut microbiome | host: Homo sapiens | place: Madagascar | study: EMG produced TPA metagenomics assembly of the PRJNA485056 data...
GACGTTTCTGCAGGCATCTTAGGAGCGAGTGTAACTTTTGATGGGAAGTTCAGGTTTTCTGACATGCGGCAAGACCGCCCGCGAGAAGTGCAATGCTCGCCGTGAAAATCAAAATCTTCTTCATTTTTCCTCTCCTTCTATGGGCGTCGTCCCGGGCTTTCTGATCACCCGATCGAATTGTCCTGATGCAGTCTAGAAAAATGGCGAGAAAAAGGCTGTTGCCGGAATTTAGACCTGCAACAGCCTGCAAAAAAGGTTTCATTCTCTGGTGAGCATTACGGCTCGTCCGTCACCTCGCGTCCGATCAGATCATGCTCCTCGTTCGCGGTGATCTTCACGCGCACGATGTCGCCGGGCTTGAGGCTCCGCTCAGTCGTCACGTAGCAGACGCCGTCGATGTCGGGGGCGTCCGACTTCGTGCGGCCGACGGCGACGCCGTCCTCATCGGGCTCTTCGTCGATGATGACGTCCTCGACCTTCCCGATGCGGCGGGCAAGCTTCTTTAAGGAAATCTCGGCCTGAAGCTCCATCAGACGACGGCGGCGCTCCTCGCGGACTTCGTCGGGGAGCGCCCCGGGAAGGTCATTGGCCTTCGCGCCCTCAACCGGCGAATACGCAAAGCACCCGACGCGGTCGAGCTCCGCTTCCTTAAGAAAATCGAGAAGATACTGGAACTCTTCCTCCGTCTCGCCGGGGAAGCCCGCAATGAAGGTCGAGCGGATCGTGATGTCCGGGCAGGCCTTTCGCCAGGCGGCGATGCGCTCGAGATTCTTTTCGCCGCAGGCGGGACGCTTCATGAGCTTCAGAATCCGCGGATGCGCGTGCTGGAAGGGCACGTCGAGATACGGCAGAACGAGGCCCTCGGCCATGAGCGGCACCACGTCGTCGACGCTCGGATACGGATAAACGTAATGGAGGCGCGTCCAGAGATTCAGGCGCCCGAGTTCGCGGCAGAGGTCGAGAAGGCGCGTGTGAACGGGCCTTCCGCCCGCAAAGTCGAGCTTGTAGCGCTTGTCGACGCCGTAGGCTGCCGTGTCCTGGCTGATGACGAGAAGCTCCTTCACGCCCGCAGCCTTGAGGTTTTCCGCCTCGCGCACGATGTCGCCGATCGGGCGCGAAAGGAGCGTGCCGCGCAGATTCGGGATGATGCAGAAGGTGCAGTGATGGTTGCAGCCCTCGGAAATCTTGAGGTAGGCATAGTGCTTGGGCGTGAGCCTTACGCCCGCCGCCGGAACCAGATCGTCCCAGGGGTCGTGCGGGCGCGGCAGCACCCCTTCGACCATGCGGAGCACTTCGTCGACGCTGTCGGGGCCGGTGACGCCGATCACCTTCGGCATCCGGGCGAGGACGTAGTTGGAGCCGTCGGCTTCCTTGCGGCCGCCGAGGCACCCGCAGACGATCACGTGCCCGTTTTCCTTCAGCGCCTCGGAAATCGCGCCGAGGCTCTCTTCCACGGCTTCATTCACAAAGCCGCAGGTATTGACGATGACGAGATCGGCGTCCTTGTAGGTCGAACCGATGCGATAGCCGCGGGCGCGCAGCTCCGTCACGATGCGCTCCGTGTCGACGAGCGCCTTGGGGCAGCCGAGGGAAACGAAGCCGACAACGGGAATATGCCGAGTCATGGTCTATGGGGCCTTTCATTATTTTTGGAAGTTTGGGAGTCTCTTGTCCCGGGAGCGCGCGATATTACCCGCATCGGACCTCTCTTTGCAGAAAGGTCCGGAGAGGAATTTGTGTCTTTATTTCTGATTCTGCGGCTCAATCCAGATGAGTGCGGCGTGGCGGCCGGACTTTTCGCCGTCGCGGCGGAAGCTGTAGAAGCGATCCTTGTCGCCGAAGGTGGAAAGGCCGCAGTCGGCAATGCTTTCCGCGGGAATTCCGGAAGCTTCGAGCGCCTGGCACGCAAGGAGAGCGAGGTCCGCGAAATACTTGCCCGGCTCACCCGCCGCCCGGAAGGCCTTTTCCGCCTGCGGGAGATGGGCCTTCATGGCGTCAAGCACATCCCCGCCCACTTCGAATTCGTCCTTTCCGATCCGGGGCCCGAGCCAGACGGCGAAGTCGCCTTCGCCCTTGAGTTCCTCGCGAAGCTTTGCGACCGTCTTCTGGATGATGCCGTCGGCGAGGCTCCGCCAGCCGGCATGCACGGCCGCGACGATCCGGCCCTCGCGGTCCGCGATCAGCACCGGAAGGCAGTCGGCCGTCATCACGACGGCAACGACGCCCGGCGTCTTCGTCCACGAGGCATCCGCCTGAGGAGCGTCGGCAACGTCGTCGGCATGAAGAATTTCCGTGCCGTGCACCTGCGCGAGCCACTTCGGTTCCGAAGGGAGGCACTCCGTGAGAATCCGTCGGTTCATCTCGACGCAGGACTTGAAGTCGCCCGTATGAAAGGCAAGGTTGAGGCCCATGATCCCTTCCGGACCGCCCCAGGGACCGCTTGACACGCCCCCCGTGCGGCAGGTAAAGAAGGCCTTCACGTGCTTCGGAGCACGGCCCTTCCATTCGGGCTTCACGCTTTCGAGTTCAGATTTGAATTGAGACATTTCAGACGCGCTCAAAAACAGTCACCGGGCGGTCCCAGGGGCCGAAGCCCAGATCGTCCATCAGTTGAATCATGTCCTCGGGAGGTTCACGGAACCACTGCATTTCTTCTCCCGTTACCGGATGCACCAGCCCGAGTCGGGAGGCATGAAGGGCCTGGCGGTGGAAGTCGAGGAGGTTTTCCATCTTGACGGCAATGCCGGGGGCGCGGCCGCGATAGAGCTGGTCGCCGATCAGGGGAAGGTCCTCGCCCGTCAGATGGACGCGGATCTGATGCGTGCGGCCCGTGTCGAGGCGGCAGGCCACCCAGGAAACCGGGATCCCGTCGGCGCTCGACCAGTCGACCGTGCGCACGCGCGTGCGGGCGGGCTTCGCCCTCACGCCCGTAGAGCCCGGGAAGCCCTTGAAGCGGATGCGGCTTCTCGGATCGCGCCCGATCGGCACGTCGACCACGAAGTCGGGCGCGGCCGATCCCATGGTGATCGCCCAGTATTCGCGCTTCACGCTTCTTTCCTGAAGCTGGCGCACCAGATTCGTCTGCGCTGCGAGCGTTCTCGCCACCACCATGAGGCCCGTCGTATCGCGGTCAAGACGGTGAACGATGCCGGCGCGCGGGACTTCCTTCAGTTCCGGATAGCGCCAGAGAAGTCCGTTCATGAGCGTGCCGTCGGGGTTTCCGGCACCCGGGTGCACGACGAGGCCGGCGGGCTTATTGACGATGATGATGGCATCATCCTCATAGACCACCTCGAATTCGACGTCTTCCTGGGGCTCGAAGGCGAGCGCCTCCTCCATGCGGGGCGCCTCGAGGAGCTCGATTTCGTCGCCTTCGGTCGTCTTCGCGCGGATCTTCTCCACCACGACGCCGTTCACCTTTACGGAGCCCGACTCAATCATCTTCTGCAGACGCGCGCGGGAGACGTCCGGCATGAGCGAAGCGAGAACCTTGTCGAGACGCTCGCCCCAGAATCCCTCCACGACGAATTTAGGCAGCGCATTCTCGTCGGCAGAAGCATTTTCAAACGCTTCCATCTCGTCGTCTTCAAAATCCTCGCCGCTATAATCTTCGCTGTCCAAATTGACCTTTTCCTGTGTCATGAAATCTGCTACTTCCTTCAAAAGGCTTCTGATGCGCGGCGCCGCGCTTGTTGCGGTTACGTTTGCCACCGCCTCCTGCTCCTGGCTGCAAAGTCTTGACAAAGACCAGACGCTCGACTGGAGCGCCGACAAGCTTTACTCCGAAGCCAGATTAGCCTTGGATGATAGCAACTGGACGCAGGCTAAGGATTATTACCAGAAGCTCGAAGCGCGTTATCCGTTCGGTCAGTACGCCCAGCAGGCCCAGATCGAGCTCATTTACGCGACCTGGAAGGACGGCGATGCGCCGGGCGCCGTGCAGGCTGCCGACCGGTTCCTGCGCACCTACCCCAATCACGCCAACAGCGACTACGTGATGTATCTGAAGGCGCTCGCCACGCTCAACGAAACCGACAGCTGGTTCAATAAGCTCGCCGCTGAAGACCTCGCCGAACGCGACGCCAACGCCTCGCGCGAAGCCTTCGACACCTTCAAGGAACTCGCGCTTCGCTATCCCGACAGCCGCTTCGCTCCCGAAGCCCGCCGCCGCATGCACGGCCTCGTTCTTGCTCAGGCCGAGCATGAGCTGAAGACCGCGCAGTACTACTTCGTGCGCCACGCCTACGTCGCCGCCATCGACCGCGCGCAGCGCGTCGTTCGCGAATTCCAGAACACCCCGATGCGCGACGATGCGTTGGAGCTCATTGCGAAGAGCTACGACGCCCTCAAGATTACGGATCTTGCCGCCGACACGCGCCGCATCATCGAACTCAACAAGAACGGCGAGCGCTCCCAACCCTCGCGTTGATAAGAAAATGGAAAGACCGGAACTTCTTTTCCGAAATTCCTGATTCCGTCCTTCTCTCAGAAGCCTTCCGCGATGCAGGTCCGGAAGGCTTTTTTGTTGCGCCTGCTCGTTCCTGCGACGCCAGTGAACGCAGAATGCCTCTGACTGCTGCTTTCTATTAAATGGAAAGTCCGCTTTCTATTTAATAGAAAGTACTCGTCTTAAACTGTGCCGCAGAGATTTCCAGCCGGAAGCAGTTCTCGTGAAAGCGCCGCCGAACGCGGCAAACGGGCAAAAAAAGAGCCTCCAGAAGGCTTGCTGCCGGATCTGAAGGCTGCGGGCGGAATATGGATTCCGCCATGGCGTTCTGAGATTCAGGAAGTGCCGCCTGGAGTTGGAGCGGCACTTCCGATGCTGAATCAGAGCACCATATCGACGAGAAGGAGGAAGACGAGGCCGAGGATCGAGACGACGGTCGACATCAGCGTCCACGTGCAGAGCGTTTCCTTTGTCGTAAGGCCGAAGAACTCCTTGATCATCCAGAAGGACGCGTCGTTCACGTGCGAGCAGATGGAGCTGCCGGCGCCCGTGGCGAGCGTGATGAGCGCGAGGTTCACTTCCGGGTTTCCGGAAATCATCGGGATCACGAGACCCGCGGTCGAGATCGCGGCAACCGTCGCGGAACCGAGGCAGATGCGCAGGAGCGAGGCAATCGCCCAGGCGAGGATGATCGGATTGATGCGTTCGCCCGAAACCAGGTCGGCAATGTAGGCGCCGGCGCCCGAGTCAATCAGCACCTGCTTGAAGGCGCCGCCGCCACCGATGATGAGCAGGAGGCCGGCAATGCCCGCGATGCCTGCGCCGCAGGTCTTCATGAGCTCATCCATCTTCTTGCCGCGGGCATAGCCCATCGTGTAGAGCGCAAAGAGCATGGAGACGAGCATGGCGGTGGTCGAATTCCCGAGGAAGAAGACGGTCTCGAGGAACATCGACTGATCGCGCATTTCAGGCGTGATGAAGAATTCGAGGATCGTGACGAGCGCCATCAGGATGACGGGGAGCATCGCCGTGATGAAGGAGATCCCGAAGGACGGCATTTCGGCGTCCGTGAAGGTCTTGGTCGACCCGAGCGCGCTGATGTCGCCCGCCTTCTGGAAGGCGGCAGGAACAAGCTTGCGGCAGAAGCGGTTGAGGACCGGGCCCGAAAGGAGGAAGGTCGGGATGCCGACGATCATGCCGTAGAGGAGCACCATGCCGACGTCGGCGCCGTATTCCTTGGCGATCACCGTGGGACCGGGATGCGGCGGGAGGAAGCAGTGCGCGACGAGAAGGCCCGAGAGCATCGGCACGCAGAGCATCATCGGGCTCACCTTGGCTTCGCGGGCGATGGCGAAGATGATCGGGATGAGGAGAATGAGGCCGACTTCAAAGAAGAGCGCGATGCCGACGATGAAGGCCGAGCAGACGACCGCCCATTCCATGTGCTTCTTGCCGAAGACGTGAAGCATCGTGAGGGCGATTCTCTGCGCGCCGCCCGCTTCCGCGAGGAGGCGCCCGAGCATCACGCCGAAGCCGAAGATGAGGCCGATGTGGCCGAGCGTGCCGCCGAAGCCCCCTTCAATCGCGCCGATGATCTTGTGAAGCGGCATGCCGCTCGCAATGGCGACGCCGATCGAAACGATGATGAGGGAGACGAAGGTGTTGAGCTTGAATCGGATCGTGAGGAGCAGAAGCGCCGCAACGCCGATGGCAATGATGAGCAGTGGCATGTTGACTCCTTATGGATTGGCCGGAGAGCGGATTCCGAGGGTGAGCCGCCCCCGGCGCGGCCCTCTCTGGAGAAGAGAAGGCTGCGCTGTGAGGAGAGATCTGAGGGTGGTTGGAAGCGGTTATTCCTTCGGGATCCGGCGGATCTGTTCGAGAATCCGCGGGACGTCGTAGACGCAGCCGCGCCAGGTGCCGCCCGAAAGGGACTGGAGCGCCGCCCAGAGCTTCGTGTCGTCGGGGAGATCCGGATCAGGCGCGAGGTCGGGGTGGCTCGTGCGCGTGGCGAGGAGCTTCGTTGCTTCGCCGAGCGGGAGTTCGCCCGTTTCAGCAGTGCCGAGGAAGTTGACGGTGCCGTGGAGGTTTCTGCAGTCGATGCGGATTTCCACGATGTCGCCCGTGCGGAGCTTCCCGATCGGGCCGCCCGCGAGCGCTTCGGGACCGACGTGGCCCACGCAGGCGCCCGTCGAAACGCCCGAGAAGCGAGCGTCGGTAATGAGGGAAACGTATTTGCCGTAGGAGAGGTGTTTGAGCGAGCTCGTCACCTGATAGGTTTCCTCCATGCCCGTGCCCGAGGGGCCCGTGCCGATGATGACGAGAATGTCGCCCTTCTTCACCTTCTCATGCTTGATGTCGTAGACCGCGGACTTCTCGGAGAGATAGACCTTGCAGGGCCCCTTGTGGTAGTAGATGCCGTTTTCGTCGATCACCTTCGGATCGATGGCGGTCGACTTGATGACGGAGCCTTCGGGGGCAATGTTGCCGACGGGGAAGGTAATGGTCGAGGTGAGGCCGCGCTCCTTTGCAACCTCGGGCGACATGATGACGTCGTCGGGACGGACGCCTTCCTGCTTCTCGAGGATTTCCTTGAAGCGCTCGCGGCGCTCGGACTTTGCCCACCATTCGAGGTTTTCGCCCACCGTGCGGCCGGTGACCGTCATCGCATCGAGGTGGAGGATGCCGAGTTCGCGGAGATACAGCATCACTTCCGGAACGCCGCCCGCCATGAAGGCGCGCACCGTGGGATGGTACTTCGGCCCGTTGGGGAGCACGTCGACGAGACGCGGCACCGCCTGATTGATGCGGATCCAGTCTTCAACCGTCGGGAGCCTCAGGCCCGCCTGATGGGCGATCGCCGGAATGTGAAGAAGGAGGTTGGTCGAACCGCCGAAGGCCGCATGAACCATCATGGCGTTCTCGATCGCCTTGTCGGTCAGGATGTCCTTCGCGTGGATGCCGGCCTTCATGAGTTTGAGCGCTGCGCGGGCGGAGGCGCGGGCAATGTCGACCCAGACGGGTTCGCCCGAGGGAGCAAGCGCCGAGTGCGGAAGCGAAAGGCCGAGGCCTTCGGCCACCACCTGCGAGGTGCCCGCGGTGCCGAGGAACTGGCAGCCGCCGCCCGCGGAGGCGCAGGCCGAGCAGCCGAAGCGCCGGGCGTCATGGAGCGAAAGTTCGCCGTTCGCAAAGCGCGCGCCGATCGTCTGCACGCGGCCGTTGTCTTCGCCCCCCACCGCGGGGAGGGTCGAGCCGCCCGGAACAAGCACCACCGCACGGTCGTGCTGGCTCGCGAGCGCCATCATCGTTGCCGGAAGCCCCTTGTCGCAGGTGGCGACGCCGATCACGGCCTTCGTGTTCGGGAGCGACCGGATCAGGCGGCGCATCACCATGCTCGCGTCGTTGCGGTACGGCAAAGAATCGAACATGCCGAGCGTGCCCTGGGTGCGGCCGTCGCAGGGATCGGAGACGTAGACCGCGTAGGGCAAAGCTTTGCCGGCATGGATTTCCTCAGCCGCAGCACGCAGCTGCACGTCGAGCTCATAGTGGCCCTGGTGAAGGGCGAGCGCGATGGGCTTCCCGTCAGCGCCGCGGATGCCGCCCAGCGTGCTCACGAGGAGCACTTCGTCGCGGTCGAGTTCGTCCGGGTTCCAGCCGATGCCCGCATTCATCGTCATGCCGAAAAGGTCGCCGCTCGGGCGGTTGATGAGCATGGCGGGCGTGAGCGGGAGCTCCCCACGGGGGCCGGCTGCATGCGTGCGGATGTGATAGATGTCCTGATTCTCTTCGTCGTAGAAGTCAGACATTGCGGATCTCCTTTGATTCTTTGGCGTACGGGTCTTTTGGTCTTAAGGCGTAGCGCTGGGTCTCAACAGCGTCAGATGACGCCCTTCGCGGCGAGGAAGGCCTTCACGGCTTCCTTTGTTTCTTCCGTGAGCGGACGCACGGGCGGGAGCGAATAGGTATTCATTTCAACGCCCGTTGCGAGAACCGTCGCGTACTTGATGACCGACATGAAGGGCACCTCGAGGCCGTAGAGGGCCGGGAGCTGCACGAGCTTCTTATCGAGCTCAACGGCCTTCTGGTAGTCGCCCTTCTTAAAGGCCTCGTAGATTCCGACGGAGAGTTCGGGCGCAAAATTCATGCTCGCCGTGATGGAGCCGTCGCCGCCGAGTTCGAGCGTATTGAGGAGATGGTCGTCGTAGCCCGCGAGGACCGAAAATTCCGGGCGTATAGGCTTGATCGTGTTGATCATCGAGCGGATGTGGCCCACGTTGTCGATCGTTTCCTTGATGCCGACGATGTTGGGATTGGCGAGCACGAGGCGCTTCACAACCTCGGCATTCATGTCCTGGCCCGTGAGATCGGGGAAGTTGTAGATGAGGACCGGAAGCTTCACGGCTGAGCAGATGGCGTGGTAGTAGGCGTCGAGGTTTACGGCCGAGACCTTCCAGTAATAGGGATTGATGACGACGATGCCGTCGGCGCCGATTTTTTCTGCATGCTTCGCGAGCTCAACGGCTTCGCGCGTATTGGGGGAACCCACGCCGATCAGAACCGGAACGCGGCCCGCGGCGGCGGCAACGCCGGCTTCAGCCATTTCCATGCGCTCCTCCTTCGACATCTGGGAGAATTCGCCGCCCGTGCCGAGATAGAAGAGCCCGTGCACGCCGTGCTCGATCAGATAGTCGGCGAGGCGCTTCGCAGCCTCGCGGTCGACCTTGCCGTCCTGAGTAAAGGTGCTCGAAACCGGCGGAATGCAGCCGCAGAATTTCTTCATGATGTGTTTCTCCTGAGGGTTTGCGTTTCTGGTGTATCGGGAGGGAGCGGTCAGGATTCCGAGGTAAGGAGAACCGGAGCCGGTCCCCCGTATCCGAGGCCGCGGGAAATCTGGAACGAACAGTCCGAGAGCATTCTGAGATAGCCCTCAATGCGTTCGGACGTGAAGGTTGTCGGGTCCGCCGAAAGCGACACCGCATAGTTGACGCGGCCTGCGAGATCGAAGACCGGCGAGCTGATGCATACCGCAAGAGGAGCGGATTCCTCCGCGTCGAGGCCCCATCCGCGACGACGCGTGAGCTTGAGCTCCTCGATGAACTTGCTGCGGTCGGTAATCGTTTTCGGCGTGTACTGTGCAAGCTCGAGCTGATCAAGGTAGAGCCGCAGCTCCCCGTCTGTCTTCCAGGCGAGAAGGGCTTTGCCGAGCGCCGTCGAATGGAAGTCGAGCTTTTTGCCGACCCAGCTTCTTTCGGTCGGCTTTGAAAGCGGGCTCTCCACCTTGTCGAGGTAGAGCGCATGAAAGTCTTCAATGGTTCCCAGGTGGCAGATAAGCCCCGACTTCATCGCAAGCTCCTGCATGGGGCGCTTCGTGATTTCAAAGAGGCTCCGCCTGTGGAGCGACTGGCAGCCGAGCTCGTAGACCTTGATGCCGAGCTGGTACTGGCGGGCATCGTTCTTGATGAGAAGCCCGCACCCGACCATGGTGTCGAGAATGTTGAGAAGGCTGCTTTTCGGGAGGTCGAAATCCTTCTGAAGCTGAGTAAAGCTCGCCGCGCCCACATGCGCGATGTGGGTGAGGATCTTGTCAGCTCGCAGTAGAGAGATGCAGCCTTTGCCGGCCATGACCTGCTCCTATCGGAAAACCAGTAAAACCTATTCTGAAGGAGTAGTCATTCAGAGAGAAGAAGTGGTTCAACATGCTGAACCAAATTTATACTCTCCGGGAAGCAGTAAATTTTTTCTTGTTTACAGTTGATTTGGTAATGCGGAAATTTTGCTCCTGCAAGCCGCATCACCTTCCTGCCGCACGCCTGCCGCGCTCAAGGTTGATGGGCATGAGGGCTGCAATCGATAGAAGGAAGAAGACGCCCGTCACGAGGATCGCGAGTCGATGGTCGTTCCCGGTGATCCAGGTAACGCTTCCGTAGGCAAGCGGGCCCACGATGGCGGCCACCCAGAGCGACATGTTCCAGAAGCTGAAGAATTCTGCCGACCGGCTTTCGGGCGAAAGAAGCGCCACCATGGCGCGGCCCGCGGACTGCGACGACCCCATGGCCAGACCCGCGAGGTTCGCGGCAAGCCAGAAGAGCGGACGGGTCGTTGCAAAGGCCGCGCAGGCAATCATCAGCACCCAGACGACGAGGGTCGTTCCGAGCGCGCGCTTGTGGCCGATCCGGTCCTGCAGATACCCGAAGCCGAAGGCGCCGAGGGCTGCGGTGATGTTGACGAGAAAGACGAGAAGGAGCGTATCGGTCGTCGTGAATCCCATGACTTCCGCGGCATAGACGGCCGAAAGCGTGATCACGACGGAGATGCCCGACTGGTAGAGGAAACCGCAGAGCGCAAGCCACCCGAAGTCCCGGTACCGGCTGAGGCACTTCGCCGTCCGGACGACCTCGCGAAAGCTTTCAAGGCAGAGGCTCCCCAAAGAACTCGCTCCCTTCTGCCGCGGCACGGCGCGTTCCTTCAGCACGGCAAAAATCGGAACGGCGGCGAGCGCGAAGACCGTGGCGGTAATCACCATCGTGCCCGCGATGGCCGAGTCGGTCGAGAGCCCGAGACGGTCTGCCTGCGTCACAAGAAGGAGCGAGGCGCCCAGAGTCACGAGGCCGCCGCAGTAGCCGAAGGACCAGCCCCAGCCCGACACCTTGCCCACGGCCTCAGGGCGTGCGATTTCGGGCAGAAATGCGGAATTGAGCGTTTCGCCCACGTTGTAGCCGATGTTGGAAAGAATCACCATGACCGCGGCGAGGAGAATCGTTCCCCGTCCGCAGAAGGCAAGTCCGAAGGTGCCGGCGACGGCGCAGAGCGTTGCCGCAAAGAGCCAGACCTTTTTCCGGGCGGTCGCGTCGGCAATGGCGCCGATGACGGGCATGAGAACGAGGCTCGCCGCATTGCTCGCGGCAATGATGAGGGTCCACGCAAAGGTCGCCCAGGGCGCATTCCCGGCAACGACCGCAACGAAATAAGCGTTGAAGACCGCGGTGAGCACCACCGTGGTGTACCCGGAATTCGCGAAGTCAAAGGCCGACCAGGCCCAGACTTCCTTCGGGCGAACGCCCGGCATCAGCGTTTTGGAGTCCATGATTCTTTTCTTTTGTTCCGTCAGAGGGGCGTGCGGAGAAGTCCCTGAAGGTGCGTGAAGACGCTCCGTCCGAGGCTTCTCAGTTCATAGCCGCCTTCGAGAATGCTTACGAGCCTCCCTTCGCAATATTTCCAGGACGCTTCCACGAGGAGCCTCGTTATGCAGGCATAGTCGATCTCCGCGGCCTTCAGCTGTGCAATCCGCTCTTCTGCGTGCGCGTCGAACCCGGCCGAGAGAATCATGAGCTGAGGACGGAAGCGTTCGATTTCAGAGAGCCACACCTTCTCAACCACCTCGCGCAGCTCCGCGCCGCCCGCGCCCGCCGGCAGAGGCGACAAAATTGCATTAGGGGGCTGCGGATCCATGCGTCGGTGCGGGAAAAGCGGCCACTGAAAAACCGAGAGGAAGCGCATGTTCGGGTGGCCGGCGAGTATTTCCTCCGTCCCGTCGCCGTGGTGGGCGTCGAAGTCGAGCACCATGACGCGCTCGAGCTTGTAGCGCTTCGCGGCCCAAAGGGCGCCGATCGCGGCATTGTTGAGGTAGCAGAAGCCGCTCGCGCGGTTTCGTGAGGCATGGTGTCCGGGAGGCCTCACCGCGCAGAAGGCGTTCTTCACCGTTCGCGCAAAAACGGCATCCACAGCTCTCACCACCGCTCCGGCGCTTGCCATGGCGCAGTCGAAGGTGTCGCTCCCCACCTGCGTATCGGGTTCCTGAAAGCGCCTGAGGGCCGCTTCATCCCCGAGAGAGGCCTTCTCCAGAGCATCCACATAGTCTGCATCGTGCGCGAGGAGCACGGCTTCCATCGGCGCCGGCCCGCATTCGACGCGCCGCAGCCTGTCGCCGAAACCGCCGAGCATCAGGCGGTTTTCAATGGCCTCGATGCGCTCGGGCGACTCCGGCGCCTCCTCGAGCATGTTGGGAAGGCTGACGAGCTGATGCGTGAAGTATCCGGTAGGAAGGCTTTTCCAGTCTGAAGACGGCATGTTGAGAAAGCGTTCGGGGAGGCGCTCTGGGATGAATATCCCGAAAAGCCTAGCACAGAAGAAAAGAGGCGCTCGCGTCTCTCTAAGCCCGGGCTTAGGTTCTGAAACAATTGGGCGCAGAGTTGCCCACGGGCACTCCGGAGCTCCCCGTTAGAATCAAGCGGACAATAGGCTTTCACGACCAATACACTTCATGGCACAGTCGATCCGCTTTTCCCTCGCTCCGCTCGCGCTCGCCCTTTGCGCGCTCTCCGCCTGCGCCGCGCCTGATCGGGATGCCCGGGGACTCGAAACCCCGGCGCTCGCGGAATCGGCTGCTCCCTCCGAAACGCCGAAGTCTCAGGCGGCTCCCGAAGCGAAGACGGATAAGCCTTCTGAAACGGCTCAGCCGAAATCCTCACTCCCCGAAGCAGAGAAGATTCAGGAACCCCGGGCCATCAGTCCCGTGAGCGGAAGTCCGGCAGCCTCGGACTATGCCGAGCGCCCGGACGTGCAGGCCTTCATTAAGAAGCTTTCCGCCGAGCGCGGGATCCCCCTCGACTGGCTCGAGGCGGGGGTCGCCGTCGCGCGCTATTCGCCGCTCTCAGAGAAGTACACCACGCCGCGGCCCAACGCCAACAAAAAGACGACGGCAGAAAAGAACTTTCTCCTTTACGAAAGGAACCTCGTCAACAGCGAACGCATTCGCCGCGGAACGGAGTTCCTCGAAGACAACCGGGCCGTCTTCGACCGGGTGGAAGCCGAAACCGGCGTCTCGCGCTATGCCGTTGCGGCAATCATCGGCGTCGAATCAATCTTCGGGCGCAACATGGGGCGCTTTCGCGTGCTCGACGCCCTGATGACGCTTTCCTTCGACTACACGCGGCGCTCGAAGTACTACCTCGCTGAACTCTCGGACTTTCTCGAATTCTGCTGGCAGCAGCAGATCGAACCTGTTGCCGTCTCGGGCTCCTTTGCGGGCGCGATGGGGCTCGGCCAGTTCATGCCCTCGTCGCTCAAGGCTTACGGCAAGGACGGCGACGGGGACGGCCATATCGATATTGTCGGAAACGAAGCCGACGGCATCGCTTCGGTTGCGAACTTCCTTCTCGTTCACGGCTGGGCGCGGGGCGAGCGTCCCCTCTACCGCGTTTCCGCAACGCCTGAAATCTTCAGAGCCACCGGTTCCGGCGGCATCAAAACGCACACCACTGCCGGAGCGCTCATGAAGGCCGGCGTGAAGCCCCTCGAGGCGCTTCCGCTCGCCGAAAATGAACCCGCACTCCTCGTTGACCTCCCCTGGATCAAGGCCTCGAACGAAAAGGGCGTCGACTACTACATCGGCACATCGTCCTTCGCCGCCATTCTCCGCTACAACCGAAGCTACTTCTATGCGGCCGCCGTGTCGCTTCTTGCCGATGAGCTCGAACGCGAATACGGAAAGAATGCGCCCGAACCGCAGGCGAAGCCTCAGAACCCGTGAGGCGCTCCTCCATCTGCATCCCTGTAGACAGCACTTCTTTCTGAAGCCGCTGCAGCTGCATTGATTCCGTTGACTTTGATGTATACGCATTTATACGTATAAAACGACGTGCTGCAGACTGGTTTTGAAGCCTTTCCACTGTTCAATCTCCTCACATCTCTCGTTCCTCTTCGATTCTATCGATAACCCCTAGAGGGCTTTGCTTAAGTTCGATGCAGTGTTAGGATTGAAATATCTGAAAGATCAGAGCACTGCGGAGCATCTTCTGAGGAGTTGAAGATGCTTCCGGGAAGCATGAAATTCCCTTTTTTCACTCCCCGCCCGTAGCTGCTTCCGATCCGACGGATCGCTTTTCCACGGATTGGAAAGCGGCTGACGCGAGCGCTTCACGACCAGCCTCTCCGAGGCGAAGCTCCGGGTCAGCTTGACCTTCGGCGGAATCTATCGAAACTCCCTCTTTCAAAGAGCTTCCGGCCGACCAAGAAATCCAGATCATTCGGGTGAAAGACGAATGGTCGCGAATTAGGGAAAGACCGCCCATGCTGATCGGCGTCCTCCTCGGCATTGCCGCCGGGGCCCTCTGGGGTCTCATTTACATTGCCCCGCTCGTTGTTCCTGAATACAACCCCGTGCTCGTCGCGCTCTCGCGCTTTATTGCGTTCGGCGTGATTTCGCTTCCCTTCCTCTACGTCTTCCGCAAGGAACTCAAGGCTTTTTCGCGTGCCGACATCTGGCAGGCCTTCAAGCTTCCGCTCTTCGGAAACGTCCTTTTCTACTGTCTCCTCACGATCTGCATCCGTTTGGCGGGCGCACCGCTCGCGGGCATGTTCATGGCCGTGATTCCGGTCCTCGTCGCGATTGCCTCCAACATCCGCTACGCCGGTTCCGATTCGGCCGTGCCCTGGAGCAAAATTCTCCCGCCCCTTGCCGTCATCTTCCTCGGCCTCATCGTCGCCAACCTGACGGAATTTGAAAATGCCGCGAAGGCTTCCGCCACGGGCGGCGAGGAATACTGGATCGGCGTCGGCTTCGGCCTCGCAGCCGTCGTCTCGTGGACCTGGTTCTCGATCATGAATGCCGAGTGGCTCCTCAAGCACCCGCAGCACAGCACCGGCGCCTGGACGGCGCTTCAGGGCGTGACGGTGCTTCCCCTCGCGCTCGGGCTCTTTGCCGTTCTCGCCTGGCCTGCAGGCTTCATGGATACGAACGTCACGCTCATGGGCGCCGCTCCCTGGAAGTTCCTCGGCGTCGCCCTCACGATCGGCCTTCTCTGCTCGTGGGTGGCCATGGTCTGCTGGAACCGCATGAGTCAGCTCCTTCCGGCCGCGCTCGGCGGACAGCTCATCGTCTTTGAATCCGTCTTTGCGGTCGTCTACGCGCTCATCTGGCGCGGCGAAATGCCGACCCTCTCGATGACGATCGGCTTCCTCGTCCTCATGGGCGGCGTTCTGGGGTCGCTGCGCGTCTTCCAGGCTCAGAGCCACTCCGCTGTGGCCGATCAGGCCCGCGAAGCGGTGGCCGGACTCGAAACCGGGAAGGCTGCCGCCAACCGCGAGGTTATCGAATCCGAAGGCACGAGCGGCGAATAAGCCTCTCCATTGCTCCGAATGTGCGAAAGGGCCGGTCTGAATGGATCGGCCCTTTCGCTTTTTCCCATTGGATCCCGCGCCTCACGCGGTGCGGAAAGCTTTCAGAGCTTATTCGCCCGCAGCGATCTTCACGCGGAGCTTTCCGACGCCGTTGACGCCGCCCTCGAAGACGTCGCCGACATGCGCTTCAGGCACGTTCACGGGAGCCCCCGTGAAGATGAGGTCGCCCGGACGCACTTCCCAGTAGCGGGAAATGAGGGCGATCAGCTCCGCGGGCGACGCGATCATGAAGCTCGTGCTGGCCGACTGGACCTTTTTGTTGTTCTGGTAGAGATAGATTTCAGAGGGCGCAGGGAGCGGCGTGCGGTAGGCGGGACGCACGGCTGAAACGGGAGCGCCGCCGTCGAGCGTCTTCATGAGATCCCAGGGACCTCCCGCAGGGAGATCCTCGGGCGAAAGACGACGCGTGAAGTCGAATCCGACGCACCAGCCCCAGATGCACTTTTCGGCTTCCTCGACCGAAAGGTTGCGACCGCCCTTGCTGAGGCAGGCAACCAGCTCAAGCTCCGGCACCATTTTGGCAGTGCGGGGAGGCATCACCCATTCATAGGTCTCTCCATCCCGCACAGGCGTCACCGTATCGGCAGCCTTCAGGAAGAGCGGCGGAACGGAACCCGCTTTTTCAGCCCGGGCCGCTTCCGAAGCCGCATAGTTTCTCGCGGCGCCGTAAACACGGTTGACGGGGAAGAATTCATAGCGTTCATCCTGAACCGGAATCACCGCCTGAGCGGGCGGAGCAAAAAGAAAGGACATGAGTCACCTCGGGAGCATAAATTCCTGACGGCGCAGATTTTAGAAGAAAACTTTTCGTGCGGCCGCAGCCATAATCAAAATGCCATAGATTCCATTGAGTTGAATTGACATTGCTTTTGGGAATGCATGGTTACTCCGCAACCCGAAAGGAGACTCTGTTTACTCACGATACGAGTAACGGTCTGAAACCAGATGTCAGGCTTGCCGACATGCAAGATTGAAGCGCCGAGCCGCTAAAATGTGCCCCGTACCGCGACCGCCCGGCATGCGTCCGGACGGTGCCATTACTTTATTTTCCTGCCGCATCCTTTTTCGGAGCCGGCAGCAGAGATTTATGACAGAACCCAATACGCCTCGCCGCGAGAGTCTTGCTTCCATCGGTCAGCGCCGCTTTCAGGCGGTGAAGTCGAAGAGCATCTACGTGCTCCCGAACGCCTTTACTGCGGCTGCGCTCTTTGCAGCCTTCTACGGCATCATCCAGGCGATGAACGGCAACTTCTCCGTTGCCGCCATTGCGGTTTTCTTCTCCATGCTCTTTGACGGCATGGACGGGCGCGTCGCGCGCCTCACGCACACGCAGTCGGAATTCGGCGTCCAGATGGACAGCCTTGCCGATGCGGTGAGCTTCGGCATTGCGCCGGCGCTCATCGTCTACGAATTCTCGCTCGTTGAGCTCGGCAAGCTCGGCTGGGCCACGGCCTTCATCTACGCGCTCTGCGCGCTCCTGAGACTTGCGCGCTTCAACTGCAACGTCGGCGTTGTGAGCAAGAACTACTTCCAGGGGCTTCCCTCGCCTGCCGCCGCCGCGCTTGTCTGCGGCTTCGTCTGGCTCGCGGTCGAAAACCGGCTGCCCGACTGGCTCCTGCCGCACCAGAGCACCATTGCGCTCGTGGTGACGCTCTACGCCGGCCTCACGATGGTGAGCAACGCTCCCTTCTTCTCGGGAAAGAGCTACGCCGTCGTTCGCACGATTCCCTTCTGGGTGATCGTCGTCGCCTCGCTCGCCTTCATCGTCATTTCGAGCAACGTTTCGCTTTCGATCTTCGTCCTCTTCTGCATCTACGCGCTCTCGGGCTACATCTACGAGTTCTGGTGCTGGTGGAGAGGCCGCCCGAATCCGATTCAGGCCGACCTTGCCGCCCAGCAGGCACAGCTCGAAAAAGAGGAAGCCGCCAAAAAGACTGCTGCGTGATCCGCAATCTGTCGATTCCGGAGATGATTCTTCAAAACTCCCGCCCTTCACGACCGAAGGCCGGGAGTTTTTTGTTTTCGTGATCCAACAGGAAGGCGAAGCGCTGAGCTATCCTCCGCTAAGTAAAAACAATTTATTGATACCCGACTCCCGTAACCATGTCCGCAGAAGTAAACGCCAGAAGCTCGCTCAATGAAGCCTTCGTGATGATCCGCATCCTTGAGCTCATCCCGCAGCACCGCTGGATCACGATGACGCAGATCCGCAATCAGCTCGCCGCCAACGGCATTCCGCTCCAGCGCCGCACGCTCGAGCGCTACATGAAGACGATCCGCGAGAATCCGCAGCTCTTTCCTATCAAGGCCAACATGGATTCGCGTCCCTACGGCTTCCAGTGGGATACGGCCGGCCGGGGGCTTCATTTTCCGGTGCTCGGTCCCCAGGAAACACTCCTTCTGCGGCTTGCCGATGAGTACCTGCACTATCTCCTTCCCTCAAGCGTTCTTTCCGGACTGAGGCCCCTCTTTCGCGATGCGCGAAAGAGCACCGAAGCACAGGCCTCGAGCCGTGCATCCTCGTGGCTGAGGAAAGTGAAGGTGGTGAGTCCGGCGCTTTCCTTCCTTCCGCCGCAGATTTCCCGGCAGGTTTTCGATGCCGTGACGGAAGCGCTCCTCGAGGACCGGATGATCTCCATCCGCTACCGCAACGCCCGCGACCGGGTGCTCGAAGCGAACGTCAAGCCCCTCGGACTCGTGCAGCAGGATGTCAGAACGTACCTCGTCTGCCAGTTTGAGAAGTTCAGCGACTACCGTCACCTCGCCATGCACCGCATCGAAGCGGCGACCGTGAGCTGCGTCGAATTCGAGCGCCCCGAGAATTTCGATCTTGAGGACTACACGGCCAATGCCCCCTTCAATTACTCGCAGGGACGCACGGTGAAGCTCGAGCTCCTCACGGACGATCCGACCCTCATCAAGAATCTTTCCGAAACGCCCTTCAATACCACGCAGACCATTGCGGAGAAGCCGCTTGAGGACGGCACGCTCGCCTGGACCGTCACCGTCATGCTTGAGGACTCGATCCTCCTTGACGGCTGGCTTGCCATGCGGCGCAATTCCATTCTTTCGACCACGAAGACGCTCGTGCGCGACAACCGGGAGAAGGCAAAGGCTGCCGATGGCGAATCCGACGCACCCGCGCGGGAATATGCGGGCGTTCCGCACACGGAACTCCTCGTGGAAAACCACCGCATCGTCGAGAAGTAATCCAAACACGCAGACATTAAAAAAGCCGCATTCCGGATTCCTCCGATGCGGCTTTTTTCGGCCTCTGCTCCCTCAGATGGAGAGAGCACATGCAGCCGTTGATTCTTAAATGCGGGCGATGGTCGACATCACGCCCGTCACCTTGTCGCCGATGCCGACCGTGATCTCGGCATCCGTCGGGAGATACACGTCGACGCGGGAGCCGAAGCGGATGAAGCCGTAGCGCTCGCCGCGGGCAAGTTCCTGACCGACCGTGGCGTAGCAGATGATGCGGCGGGCAACGAGGCCGGCAACCTGAATAAAGGTAATGCGGCGGCCGTCAGCCATGCGGACCGTCACGGCATTGCGCTCGTTTTCGGTCGATGCCTTGTCGAGATCGGCATTGACGAAGAGGCCCGGCGTGTAGGTGACCTTCTCAACCACGCCGGCAACCGGCGCTTTCTGGCTGTGCACGTTGAAGACGTTCATGAAGATCGAAACCTTCACGCACGCTTCGCCCGTCTCGGGGTTTTCAGTCTTTTCAACCTTGCAGACCTGACCGTCCACCGGACTCACGACGGCGCGGGGGTCTTCAGGCGCTTCGCGCGCGGGATCGCGGAAGAACTGCAGCGCAAAAAGGAAGAAGACGAAGATCAGGAAGGTGATGATGCCGAGATCCAGCCACCAGCTCACGAGAAAGAGAATAAAGGCGCCGCCCAGGATGGGCCAGCCTTCGCGGGCAATGATCGGATGCGGATAGACGCGGGCGTTCAAGTTCGTTCACCTCGGGAGAATTTAGGGGATTCGTTATTTTAGCGGCGACGGAATCGAAGTCCTCAATTTCTTCTTCGAAAAACTGCTGGATTCGGGGATTTTCGGCATGCATGCGGAGAGAGGCACGCTCCTGCGTGGCGCTGGTTCTGTGCTTGTCTTCCCTTGCCGTCGAAGGAAGCTGCCTTCGTTTCCAGGAGTGGTCTCCGCTCATATTCAGAAGCGCCTCAGATCGAAACCGCTGTGAATCGAAGCATTTGCAATGCTTTTTCAAGAACAACCCGATGCGTAAATCTATGGAAAATAAGTAAGGGTTTACGCTTGAGCAATTTGTAAAAATTAGTACAATAGCGCCCCCGATAACGGGAATGATTCTCATGTGCTTCTCAATCATTTTGATCCAAACTATCATGGCTACCCTCCCCGCCCTCTCTTTTTCCCTCCGTCCACAGTCTGTTTTCCGACTTTCTCTTCTCTCCACTGCCATTCTGATTTCCCATAGCGCCCTCAGTGCGGAAAACGTCGACTTTGATGCCGTAACCGTCACGGCAACGAGCATCAGCACCACGACGGAAAACAGCAATACCTACAAGTCTTCGGCCATGAGCACGACGACCGGTCTGGAACTCACGCCGCGCGAAACGCCGCAGTCGGTAAGCAACGTTACGATGCAGCAGATCCAGGATCAGGGACTCACGACTCTTGACGAAACCATGAGACGCACCACGGGCATCACCGTGATTGAGAATGCCGGCTCCGTGCGTTATCTCTCCCGAGGGTTCTTCGTCGACAAGATCCAGGAGGACGGCATCTCCTCAACGATTCCCGGCGCTACCGGAAACGCCTTCCGTGAATCGTCCGCCATGAGCGACATGGCGATTTATGACCATATTGAAGTCGTCCGCGGACCGACCGGCTTGACGCAGTCGAACGGCGAACCCGGCGGCACCATCAATGCCGTTAGAAAGAGACCGACCGCTGAATTTCAGGCCAATGTATCTGCCGAAGCCGGCAGCTGGGACCATTACCGCTCCACGGCTGACATTTCGTCTGGTCTGAACGAGGCAAAGACCCTGCGCGGACGTCTGGTTGGTCTCGTGAGCCGCAGCAACTCCTTCAAGGATTCCGTCGGCGACGACGTGAATATGCTTTACGGCATTCTCGAAGCGGACCTTACGCCGGACACGACGTTCACCTTCGGCGGGCTCTATCAGGACAGTGAGGCAACACCCGATTTCTACGGTCTTCCTGCCGGTCCCAACGGCGAAGATCTCGACTTTGACCGGGATACCACCTTCATCGCCGACTGGCAGAAACGCATCGTCCGCAAACGGAATCTTTTTGCCGAGCTTGAGCACTACTTCAATGAAGACTGGCGCATCACCAGCAAAATCTCCTATACGCGCATTGGCATGGACACGAAGATCGGCCAGCTGGTCGGGATTAAGAACCAGCAAATCGAAAATCCGATCGTACAAGGAAACAACTTCCAGTTTTACGACAATTCTCAGGAACAGCTCTCCGCTTCCGTGACGCTGAATGGTGTCTATCGCCTGTTCGGTCAGGAACATGATTTCTTCGGCACGCTGGATTATTCCCGGGAAGAATCGGACAGCAACTGGAAACGCTCGCCCTTTAGCTCCCAAATAAGTGCGCACGACTTTTCCGGCAGCTCACTGATTGAACCGGACTGGAATGACTACGACCAGCTCAATATTGACTACATATACCGTACGACTTACCGGGATATGGGCATTCGCCTGGGCACGCGCTACAACTTTACGAACAAATGGCACCTGATTGCTGGTGCGCGATGGGCAAACTTCAAGCAGGAATCTAATAACGAAGGCATTGACTACACCTTCCATGAGAATGTTGGTCAGTCTTTCTGGAATCCTCGTGACTATTGGGGGTCTGAACTGACTACGACAAAGCTCATTCCGTACTTCGGCCTTACCTGGGACGTCACGCCAAACAGCAGCATCTACCTCAGCTACACCTCTATTTTCAAGCCGCAGAGCGGAAAGTACACGTCTGGGGAAGTTGTTGATCCGGTAGAAGGCAAAAACTATGAATTCGGCATTAAGTCGGACTTCTTCAACAATAAGCTGAATACATCTGCCGCGCTCTTTTACATTGAGCAGGAAAACCGGCCTGTCTGGGACGCTAAAGGCAATTGGGTGCTGTCAACCGGTACGGTCGTCAGCCAGGGTCTGGAACTCGAGGTTTCGGGCGAAGTTGTTGACGGCTGGAATCTCTTCGCCGGTTATACCTACAACGAATCCGAGTTCCGGAACAATGAAAGCACGCTGTTCAAGAAGGGGATGACCTACAGCGCTTTGACGCCGAAGCATTTGCTGCGTTTCTACACCAGCTACCGCCTGCCCGGCGCAGCGCATCGCTGGACAGTTGGCGCCGGTGCACAGATTCAAAGCAAGTCCGATCTTGGTCAGCAGAGTCAGTCCTATCACATGCTCCAGGGCGGCTATGCAGTCTGGAACGCCAACGTGCAGTACCGCTTCAACGATCATCTGGACGTGAACTTCATCGTCAACAATCTCTTCGACAAGACCTACTGGCGAGAAGTCAACAACCGTACGTACACCATGAACGGGTATTACGGCGATCCGCGCAGCTTCCTCCTGCGCGCCAACTACCGCTTCTGATATAGCACGCCCACTAACCGCTCTCGTTCGCAACCTGCCGGGAACGAACGTGGGCGGCTTATTGCTTAATTTTCCCCGAAGACCATAAGAAACAAATGCGTACGATCAGGCATTTTTTAAGCTTGGCCGCTCCATACTGGTACTCACGGCAAAGATGGTATGCCTGGGTCATGCTTGCCGTTGTCATCGGCTGCGCCATGGGCATCATCGAAGTAGGCGTCTACCTGAGTCACTGGAACAAACGCTTTTACGATGCGCTCGCCCGCTATGAGAGCGCCGTCATGCCGGAGCTCATCCTCGAATGGATGGGATACATAGCCGTAACGGTCGTCCTCATCATTATCGGAAGCTGGGTCCAGAAACGTCTTTTTCTCGATTGGCGGGAACACCTCACCAAAATGATGCAGGAACGGTGGCTTGCCAATCATGCCCTCTACCGCATCAAGCTTGTGCACGAACCGGATAATCCCGACCAGCGAATTCAGGAAGACTGCGCCCTGCTGTCGGAAAAGACAATCGTGCTGGTGAAGTACTTCATCATGAATTTGTTCAAGCTGATCGCCTTCGTTGCCATCCTCTGGGGACTTTCGGGCGTTCAGAATCTTGAGATTTTCGGCATCCGTATCGAAATGCACGGTTATCTCGTGTGGGTAGCCTTAATCTGGTCGATCGTCTGCACGCTCATAACCCACCTGATCGGACGAAAACTGAGGCCGCTGAATATCGAAAGGCAGCATCGCGAGGCGGACTTCCGCGCGACCTTGCTGCGCGTCAGGGATTCCGCAGAACAAGTGGCATCCCTTCGCGGTGAAACGACCGAGATGAAAAGGTTTTCTGAGCGGTTTTCGCGAATCAAGGAAAACTGGCTCTCCCTCATCAAAAGGGAATTTCAGCTTGAAGCATTCACAGCAAGCTACATGCGCGTCAACAACGTTATTGCCATCATGTCGGCCCTACCGCTTTTTCTGACCAAAGCCATGACATTCGGCGACCTGATGCAGGCGCGAAGCGCATTCTCGAGCGTTCAGGACGGCTTCGGCTGGTTCCTCGACTACTACAAGCGGATCATGGAGTGGGCAGCCGTCGTTGATCGTCTTCACCGCTTCGACGAGAGCCTCAACGCAGTACAGAACAATCCTTCGCGCATTGCGGCTTCCGAAGGGGCGCTGGAAGTCAGTTCAATGTCGCTCTTCACGCCTTCCGGCCGTTGTCTTGCCAGGGATCTGAAGCTCGACCCGCAAGCTCACCGCTGGATTCTGATTGACGGACGAAGCGGCGCCGGGAAGTCCACGTTCCTGCGCGCGCTCGCGGGTCTCTGGCCGTTTTCAGAAGGGAAACTCACCATCCCGCATCAGGATGTTCTCTTCGTGCCCCAGAAGAGCTATCTGCCTTTCGACACGCTGAAAAACATTCTGACCTATCCCCGCAGAGGCGGCTATTCCGATGAAGCGGTTGAGGATGCACTCAGAACCGTAGGCCTCGAACGCCTTGCCGGACATCTGGACGAGAAGAAAGACTGGGCGCAGGAGCTTTCCGGCGGAGAGCAGCAGCGCCTCGGATTCGCCCGCGTACTTCTCAATCGCCCGAAACTCCTCTTTCTCGACGAATCGACCAACCAGCTTGACGATGCTTCAGCCATGAAGCTGATCAGCATCCTGAAGGCCAAGCTTCCTCAAACCGTCGTTCTGATGGTTTCGCATCAGCCGGCAGTGAAGAATCTCGCCGAAGCCAGAATAGAGATCGGCGGCCCGGCGCCGGCTGCCTCTTAGCGCGTTTAAACCCTATGCCTCCGCGCTTTCTGTGAAGACGCGGAGGCAGGCACCAGAGGCTCGATGCGCAGCGTTCTTCATCTTGGATGAAAATTAGTTGCACATCGAACCTCTTTGCCTTATGGTTCGATATCAAATTAATTTACTTAATTAGTTCGTTATCGAACTTATGACATCCAAATGAAAAAAGCTGCTTTGACTCTCGCTCTTCTCTCTGCTCTCGCTTCCTCCGGCTCGGTCTTCGGCACGGAAGTCTCAACCACGCCTCTCGGGGCGGGCGAAGTTTCCGTCTTCACCTTTGACGACGGCGTCAAAATCCACAACTTCAATACGAAGGACGTCATGGAGGACAACGCCTTCGTCGTTGAATCGAAGACCGGTCTTGTCGCAGTGGAGTCTCTCGCCTTCAAGAAGGACTTTCCCTTCTGGGGCGACTATCTGAAGAAGCTCGGAAAACCGCTTCAGGCAGTTCTCATCTCCAACCATCCTAACAATGCAGCCGCCTGGGCTGGCGACGCCCCGGTCTACGTGTCCGAGGAAGCCTGGAAGGCCATGCATTCCGGTTCAACCAAAGGCATCATGACCGGCCTTTCGAAAGCCTACGGCCCCGACTTCGACACGGCGCTCCCCGCGGCGCCCAAAATGCTGAGTCTGGGCGAACATGTCTTTGAAGGCGTCAGAATCGATGTCCGCGCAGACGGGGACGGAAACGAATTCCTTTTCCCCGACCTCAGGGCGGCCTACATCCACATGATGGGCTCTGAATGCCATTCGATCGTGGGCGGCGCGGCGCATGCCGACGCGCTCATCGGTCAGCTCGAAGCCCTTAAGAAGGAAGGCGTCACGCTTCTCTTCACGAGCCACTGGCAGCCAGAAGGCGTAAAGGCCATGGATGAAAAGATCGCCTACCTCAGGGCGCTGAAGGACACTGCGGCAAACGCTAAATCAAAGGATGAATTCATTGCCGCCATGAAGAAGGCGTACCCCAAGTATCAGGGCGAACACTATCTCGACATGACCGCCGGCTTCTTCTTCCCGATGAAGAAGTAAGCGCAATGTCCCCGGGAAGGCTATGGAGCCTCACCGGGGACATTCATTTTGAGGAGAACAAAATCTCTCAGGGAATCAGAGCAGACGCTCTTCGATCCATCAATATTCGCCCGCCTTGTTGAGCACGGCGACCATATCCTCGAGGTACATGCGGGCGCGGTCGAGCGGCGACATCGTGAGCGCGAGGTCGGCATTGCAGGCTTCGATCGAAATGGGAAGGCCCTTGAGATGTCCGAGGAGCTGCGGGAGATCCGCCGCGCCGGTGCCGGGCGAGAGACGGTAGTTCCTGGCCTGATAGAGGATGCCCGCCATATCCTTGGGCGTCGCGGCCGTCAGATCGCACATCTGGCAGTACTTGAGGCTTCCCTTCGGGAGGTTGTCGATGTCGGCGTAGTCGTTCTTAGCGCGATAGAAGTGGATCGGATCGACCAGAACGCCCGCGTTGGGGCGATTGATTTTGGAAAGAAGCCCGCCCGCCTGGCTGACGGTCGAGACGTCGCACCACGGCATGGGTTCGACCGAGAGGTTGAGGCCGTACGGGAAGGCAATTTCGCAGAGCTCGGCAAAATTGTCCGAGAAGCGATTGAGATCCGGGTCGTTCCCGGCCACAAGAACGTGCTGAGCGCCCAGGCGCGCGCCGGTTTCAAAGAAAGGCTTCCAGTTGATCGCGCGGGTGTCGGGCTTCACGCGCAGAATTTCAATGTCTAGCACCTTCACGCCCGTGGCCTTGAGATTTGCTTCGACCTCTCGGATCATGGGCGTATCGCCGATCATGTCCCATTGGGTTTCCGTGGGCGTTGCCGGAACAAGGCGGATGCCGACATGGCTGTAGCCGGCCTGGGCGGCGCAGAGAACCTGATTGGCAGGCGACACGTCAAGAACGGTCAGCGCCGCAAGACTGATCGGACGCGGGAGCTTGATAGGATCAAACTTACGGTCCTTGAGGGAAACGGGCTGCACCTTGGCGTGCGCAGCGCCCACGGCGGCAAAAGCGGCCGCTGCGGCAGCGGACTTGAAGAGCAGACGACGATTGGCGTTCATGACGAGTCTCCTAGGCGTTTCGGGGAAAGTTTTCGGAAGAAGCTTTAGGTTCTTCCTCTTAATCCCGAATGCTAGGAATCCTCATCATTTGGAGGTACCTCTCGCGGGAGGTATCCATGAGGCGTGCAGGATTATTGGCCCGCCCGCTTAGAATCCAAGGTTTGCCTGCCGGCTATTCGTTTTCCTTCTCCGCCTTGTCTCTCGGCCGCCGCGAGAAGACCCAGTCGAGGAAGCTTCCCTGATTGCGGGAGCTCACAAGAATCCTGCCTGAACCCGAAAAGCGGAGCACGAAGCCTTCGCCCGAGAGCTGACTTTCAACGAGGCGCCCGAAAATTCCCGATCGGTTCGTCTTCAGCGTGATTTCATAGTCGAGCGACGCGTCCCAGGCAACCAGGTGGCCGTTGTCGATGAGCACGGGCTTCTCGGGGCGAACTTCCATCTCGCGCACGGACCCGAAGCCCGAAACGACGAGCTGGCCGCTGCCGGAAGCCTTCATGATGAAGAATCCGCCGGAGTCGGCGAGAAGCGCCCGACCGATGCCCTGCATTTTCGCCGTAACGTCGACGCCTTCCGTTGAAGCGAGGAAGCACCCGTCGGCGAGCATCCACTCGGCGGGACCCACATCCAGAATCCGGATGTCTCCGGGGAAAGCCGGCGCAAGGAGCGCGGTGCCCGGGGCATCCTCGGCCTCAATCCACTGCTGAAAGAACGTTTCGTCATTCAGAAACTTTCTCGCAATGGAATTGAGGAATCCGCCCCGGGTCTTCCCTCGAAGCGAAAGCGCCGCATCCATCGCCACCATGGCGCCCGATTCCGTTGCAACCGAGTCGCCCTTGTCGAGCGTTACGCGCAGAAGCGGATCAACGCCGCCTTCAGCTTCAAAGCGAACCATTTCTATCCTTCATCCATTAGGGAGTGATGCGGACCGTAAGCGTCACCGTGAGCGCGACGTCCGCCGTGCCAGAGCTTACTACCGGCGCTGCGTCATTCATAGCTGCGCGCGCCATGAGCACCTGGGGCTGCGCATAGTAGCGGGGGGACGGCCCCGAAGCGCCCGAAACCTGAATGCCTTCGATGCGAACGTTCTTTTCACCCAGTCCGAGAGACTTTGCCGCGATCACGGCGCGGTCAGAAGCATTTTTGATGGCTTCCGAGAGAAGCGCATCGGTGGCCGCCTGGCGCACGGGGCGCGAAACGGAGAAGGAGACGCCGTCAAACTTCATTGTTTTCCCGGCCGCTTCCATGACCTTGGAAGAGAGCGCAATGTCGCGCACCGTCACGCGGATCGACTGTTTGGCGCTCCAGGCGCCGATCTGGGAGACCTCGCCTTCTTTCGCCTTCGTCATCACGGGCCAGGTGGAAAAATCCGTCGTCCTCACGTCGACCTTGTCGCCAAAGACCTTGAGCGCTTCAATCGCGGCGTTGCCCGCCTTCACGACCTCTTCCGTCGCTGCAGCCGAATCCTTTGTCTGGGTTTCAATCGAGAACGTAAGGGACGCTTCGTCATTGGGAAGCGTCTTTGACGCTTCACCCGCGACATTCATGACGAGGCCGGCTTCGGCAACGCGCGGCATGGCGAATGCGGCGTCGGAAAACCCAAGCGCCAGAGCGCCGGTGCAGAGCGCAGCTGCAAGGATCGTACGGGTTGCGGCGGATTTCGGCGACATTTTGATCTCCTTTTGAATGTTGAGGATTCACCGGGGAGAAGCAGAACCTCGATGCTCCCGCGTCTCCCGGCAGAATTTCCCTTTTCTTTGGTTCCTTCAACTATGAGGCATCAGGAACGTCTGAGCTTCAAGCATCTGCAACGTTTCTTTTCGAGGTGTTGACGCGCAGAAACGCTCTGCATTTCTGCCGGAGCAGGTGCGTTCGATGCAAATTTCAGATTTAACAAAGAACTGCGGAATAAAATCCTTTTTCCATCAGAAAAAATAGATATTTCCCCGTAGCGCATCGTTACAATCGACGGCCGGCGCAGCCGTCTGCGCGATTTCCCTCAAGTTTTCCCGAAGGACATTGCTTCCTTACTCATCCTTTCATGTCCACTGCAAACGCTGCGGCTTCCGTGCAATGGAGCTCGCGCCTCGGCTTTATTCTCGCTTCGGCCGGTTCTGCGATCGGCCTCGGCGCCATCTGGAAATTTCCTTTCTGGGCCGGCGCCAACGGCGGAGGAGCCTTCATTCTTCCCTACGTCGTCTTCACGCTCACGACGGGCCTCGTGCTCCTCATGGCGGAGTTTGCGATCGGCCGGCGCGGCCGCGGCTCAGCCGTGAGCGCCATGCGCCGCATCGGGGGAAGACCCTTTGCGCTCCTCGGCGCCTTCGCAGTGCTCACCTCCTTTCTGATCCTTGCCTACTACTGCGTCGTCGGCGGCTGGTGCGTGGCCTATCTGGCTCAGTCCCTGACGACGGGCGTCGTCACCGAAAATGCGCTGACATTGAGAAGCGACTTCAGGGAAATCGTTTCCACCGGCTGGATCAACATTGCCTGGCTTTTTGCTTTTCTCTCCCTCACGGCGATCACAGTCGGCTTCGGCATTGAAAAGGGAATCGAGCGCGCTTCGAAACTCCTCATGCCGATGTTCTTCGTGATGATGCTCGCCGTCATCATCCGGGGACTCACGCTCGAGGGCGCCATGGAGGGCGTGAAGTACCTCCTGAGCTTCAGGCCGGAAGACCTCTCGTCCGGGGCGATTCTGAGCGCGATGGGCTACACCTTCTTTTCGCTCTCGTTGGGCGCCGGCATTCTCATCACCTACGGCACTTATCTGCCGAAGCGCGCCGACATTCCTCTCTCATCGCTCTGGGTGGCGCTTCTCTCGATTCAGGCGTCGCTCCTTGCCGGTCTCATGGTGATGCCCGCCGTCTTCGCCTTCGGAGTGGCTCCGGATGCAGGTCCCGGACTCGTTTTCATCACGCTCCCGATGATCTTCGCGCACATTCCGGGAGGGAGCATCTTCGCCGCAATCTTCTACGTCTGCCTGCTCGTTGCGGCGCTCACTTCCTCGGTGTCGCTTCTCGAGGTCGTCGTCGCCTTTCTTCACAATGAGTGGCGGCTCTCGAGAAGCACGGCAACCATCGCGAGCTTCGTGCTCCTTTTCTTTCTCGGGTCCCTGAGCGCCCTCTCCTTTGGGGAACTGAGCGAATTCACGCTTTTCGGGCGGAATTTCTTCGACTTCTTCGACTTTGTCTGCACGAACTTCATGATGCCGGTGGGCGGCCTCGCCGTTGCCGCGCTCATGGCCTGGAAGGCGTGGCCAGCGATGAAGGAGGAGCTCACGTCGGCCAGGCCCCTTTCATCCGGGACCCTATCCGCCATCCGCGTCGTTCTCGGCGTTCTCGCGCCGATCCTCGTCCTGACGACGATGTATCAGGGTCTTTTCCTTTAAAAAACCTTGAAGGATGCCCGGAAAGTCTGCGCTTGATCAAAGCCGCTCCACAGGCTCCTGAAGCTCTGCGCAAACTTTTTGTCTTCGATCCTCCGTATGATTTCCGGAAAGCGGGCCCGCTCCTTCTGCGCGGCCGTCAGGCTTTCCACTATTTTTCAAGCAGAACAAAAAGGCTCAGGCAAAAAATGGCGAATGAACGCATCACCTGGACAAGCCGCATCGGCTTCGTGCTCGCCAGCGCGGGCGCAGCCGTCGGCCTCGGCGCCATCTGGAAGTTCCCGTACATGGCGGGAACGAACGGCGGAAGCGTCTTCCTCTTTCCCTACATTCTTCTCACCTTCACTGTGGGCCTCGCGCTTCTCATCGCAGAAATCGCGCTGGGACGCCTCGGCAAAGGCGGCATCGTCACGACCTACCGGCGCCTTGCCGGCAAAGCCTTTCTCCCTGCCGGCTACCTCGGCGTCGTCACGGGCTTTCTCGTCCTGTCGTTTTATTCGGCGATCGGCGGCTGGACCCTTTCCTACTTCTGCGAAGCGCTCGTGGGCCAGGGGCTGATTGCGGACCAGTCGCAGCTCGGCGCCCACTTTGCCGAATTCACCGCAAACCCGGTAACGGCGCTTGGATTCCAGTGGCTCTTCCTGGTGCTGAACGGCCTCATCGTGGCTTTCGACGTGACGAAAGGCATTGAACGCGTGAGCAAAATCCTCATGCCGCTTCTCTTCATCCTGATGCTCGTCGTGATCGTGAGAGGCCTCATGCTTCCCGGCGCCTGGGCGGGGGTGGAATTCCTCTTCAAATTCGATCCCGATGCCTTCACGCTCTCGGGCCTTCTGCAGGCAATGGGCTTCACCTTCTTCTCGCTCTGCGTGGGCTGCGGCTGCATGATGACCTACGGCTCCTACCTCAATGAGAAGACGAACCTCGTGCGCTCCTGCGTCTGGATTGCTTTTCTCGCAGTCATCGCGTCCCTCATGGGCGGCCTCATGATCATGCCGTCCGTCTTTGCCTTCGGTCTTGATCCGACGGCGGGCCCCGGCCTCACCTTCATCACGATGCCGGCGGTCTTCGCGCAGCTCCCGGGCGGCCAGATCTTCGCCGTGATCTTCTATCTCTGCCTCGCGGTGGCGGCCATCACGTCGTCGGTCTCGATGATTGAAATCATCGTCGCCTTCCTTGTGGACGAAAAGAACTGCACGCGACCGAAGGCGGCCGTCCTCTCCACGATTGCGCTCGCCGTCGTGGGAGCGCTTCCCTGCCTTTCCTTCGGCGTCCTTTCCGACGTCAAATTCTTCGGCACGAAGACCTTCTTCGACATCTTCGACTTCTTTACGAGCAACCTTTCGCTCCCCATCGGCGGTCTCGTCATTCTCTTCCTTGCAGGATTCCGCTGCTGGAGCCGGGTTGAATCGGATATTTCGGGCGGGGCTCCCGCGCCCTCCTGGATGCCGGCGCTTCGCTTCACCATGCGCTATCTCGCACCGCTCCTCGTCCTTGCGGTGCTGATCACCGGCCTCATGTAAACCACAGCTTTTCCCTTCAAAACGGGCGGCTCAAACAACGAGAGCCGCCCGTTTTCTTTGTGCGGCAGAGGAATCCGGGTTTTCCTTCAATCGCCCTTAGACGCGCGGAAATACCGCTACAATCGAAAAATTCTTTGTTTTTCGGGAATTTTTCAATGTCTCAGGAAGTGAGTCGCTCCGCCTGGTCCTCCAGGATCGGATTCATCCTCGCGTCGGCAGGTTCGGCGGTCGGTCTCGGAGCCATCTGGAAGTTCCCGTACATGGCGGGCACGAACGGGGGCTCCATCTTCATGCTCCCCACCATTGCCTTCTCGCTCACGATCGGTCTCGCGCTCCTCATGGCTGAAATGTGCATGGGGCGGCACGCGAGGGGCGGCGCAGGCACGGCCTTCAGAAAGCTTGGCGGCCGCCGCTGGGGCATCATCGGGCTCATTTCGGTCGCGACCGGCGCTCTGGTGCTTGGGTTTTATTCCGTGGTGGGCGGCTGGTGCGTCCACTATCTGATCGAGGCGCTCCTAGGGCGAGCAGCCGTCACTGACCCCACGGTCATGCGCGGGGCCTTTGAAGCTTTTGCCTCCGACCCGATCCAGTCGGTCGGAAGCCACGTGCTCTTTCTCTCCGCCACGGCTGCCGTCGTTCTCGCCGGCGTCGAAAAAGGGATCGAGCGCGTGGGGAAGATCCTCATGCCGCTCCTCTTCATCCTGATGCTCGTCCTCATCGTCCGCGGGCTCATGCTCCCGGGCGCGATGGAGGGCGTGAAATTCCTCTTCAAGCCCGATCCGGAAGCCTTCACGGGCGAGGCGCTTCTGAACGCCATGGGCTTTGCCTTCTTTTCGCTCTCCGTGGGCTCGGGCTCGATGATGAACTACGGAAGCTACCTCTCCGACAAGGTAAGCATCGGGCCCTCGACCGCCTGGATTGTCTGCCTCGCGGTAATGGCCTCCATCCTGGGCGGCCTCATGATCATGCCGGCCGTCTTTGCCTTCGGGCTCTCGCCTGATGCAGGCCCCGGCCTAACCTTTGCAACGATGCCCGCCGTCTTCGGCAGAATGCCCTTCGGCGACATTTTCGCCGTCGCGTTCTTCCTCTGCCTCTTTGTCGCGGCGCTCACCTCGGCCATTTCGATTCTGGAGATGACCTCGCAGCACTTCGTCGACCGCCATGGCTTGAAGCGCCGCACTTCCGTGCTCCTCGTCTCCACGGTTCTCGGCCTCATCGGCATCGTCTGCGCGCTCTCCTTCGGGCCGCTCTCGGACGTGAAGCTCTTCGGGAAAACCGCGTTCGATCTCCTCGACTACGTCACTTCCAACATCGGCATGCCGATCGGCTGCATGGGAATTGCCTTCGTTGCGTGCTTCGTGTCCTGGAAGACGACGGAAGCCGAACTCTCCATGAACGCCTCCTGGCGGCCCTGGGCGCTTCGCGCCTTCAGGCTCTTTGCCGGCATTCTGGCGCCGCTTCTCATTCTCGTGGTCGCGGCCAAGGGCATTGGTCTTTTCTGATCCCCGAGCGGGAGGGATGTCCTAAGTCTTATTCCTAAAGGCGCTCTTCAGGAGCGGCTTGCTAAGATCTCAGGCTTACACGCTTTAACCCGGCAGCAACCCGTACTGCCCCTCAATTTTTTCAACTATCAAGAAGAACACATCATGTCGCAGAACATGACAAGCGGCGGCTGGGGCTCGCGCCTCGGCTTCATCCTCGCCTCCGCCGGATCCGCGGTGGGTCTCGGCGCCATCTGGAAATTCCCCTACATGGCAGGAACGAACGGCGGCGCCGTCTTCATGCTGCCCTTCATTTTCTTTACGCTCACGATCGGCGTGTCGCTTCTCATTGCTGAGTTTGCAATGGGGCGCGCCGGCCGTCAGGGCGCCGTGGGGAGCCTGAACCGCGTGGCCGGGAAGCCCTGGGGCATCTTCGGCGGCATCGGCGTATTCACCGTCTTCCTGATTCTTTCCTTCTATTCCGCGGTCGGCGGCTGGTGCCTCAAGTACCTCTGGGACGCCGTGCTCGGAAACGGCCTCATCACGGATACCGCGAAGCTCGGCGAATATTTCGGCGGCTTCGTCTCAAACGCCTTCGACTCCTACGGGTACCTGCTTCTCTTCCTTGCCGTCACGGCCTACGTCGTGATGAACGGCATTGAGAAGGGCATTGAAAAGGTCGCGAAGATCCTGATGCCCGCGCTCTTCATCCTGATGCTCATCCTGATCGTGCGCGGCGTCACGCTCCCGGGCGGCTGGAAGGGCGTGGAATTCCTCTTCACGCCCCGCTGGGAAGACTTCAACGGAAGCGCGCTCTTCAACGCCATGGGCTTCTGCTTCTTCTCGCTCTCCTTGGGCGCCGGGACGATGATCACCTACGGCTCCTACCTCAACCCCAAGGCGGATCTTCCCTCGTCCGTGGGCTGGGTCGCGTTCCTCGCCATCATGGCGGCCATTCTCGGCGGCCTCATGGTGATGCCTGCCGTCTTCGCCTTCAATCTTGACCCGGCTGCCGGCCCCGGCCTCACCTTCGTCACGATGCCTGCGGTCTTCGCCCAGATGCCCTTCGGCCACGGCTTTGCGATCGCCTTCTACGCCTGCCTCACGGTGGCTGCGCTCACCTCGTCGGTCTCGATGCTCGAAGCCTGCGCGACGCTCCTCGTTCAGGAATGCCGCCTCGCGCGCCGCACGGCGATTCTCGCAACGCTTGCGGGCTGCGCCCTCGTGGGCTTTGCCGCCAACATGTCCTTCGGACCCTGGGCTGACGTGAAGTTCTTCGGCAAGAACATTTTTGATCTTCTCGACTACGTCACCTCGAACGTCGGCATGCCGCTCTCCTCCTTCGGCATCGCCATTGCCGCAGCCTGGATCGCCTGGCCCGCCATGCAGCGCGAGCTTCAGACGACGCGCATGCTGCCGCCTTCGGTTCTGACGACGGTCCGCATCCTCACGGGCTTCTGCGCGCCGCTCTTCGTGGCGGTTGTTGCCCTCGGCTCCCTCTGATATTTTTTGGTCCTTGAAGACTTCCAGTGCTTCCGGCGCTCAACAGCCGTCGGAAGCACTATTCTTATGGGAACCTCAATCAACGGAGATCCTTTCCCGATGACCGACTCCAATCCCGCTACCAGAGAACCTCTTCTTTCGCTCTCCGACCTCGGCGGCGGCCGTGCATGCCTTGACAATGCCATTGCAAAGGAATGGAACGACCACAGGAATGTCTGGCTCGGCGGCAGCGGCATTGCGCTCGTCCTTGCCGTTATCCTCACCTTCATTCAGGGGGCGCACCCCTGGTGGGCGGGAATGATCTACAACATCGCCTGCGTTGCGCTCCTCATTGCCTTCTTTGCGCTCATCGGCATCATGCTCGTCTGGCGCCACATCCGCGGTCTCGCCTCTAAGCTCCATTTCGAGGAGCGACGAGTCTTCCTTGAGGACGCGGGGAAGGGCCTGATGAAGTATCTGGGCGGCGTCGTTGCCGCCGTCATCATCGCCGAAGCCGTCATCTACTGCCTCCCGCTCATGGTTCTCCCGTGAAGAAAGGCGCCGACAACCATTCGCGCGCTCCCGCACCCCAGCATTGCGCCGGTCCGCTCAGAGTGACCGGAATGGATGCCGGGGGCGCAGGCCTCGTCCGGCTTCCCGACGGGCTCGAGGTCATCGTCCCGGGAGCGCTTCCGGGCGAAGAAATCACCCTCGTCTACCGGCCGCCGCAGCCAGGCGGACGCAGGGGGCTCGCCGAATCCTTTGAAACGGTTTCGCAGTCTCCCTATAGAGTCCACGACCGCTGTCCCCTCGCAGGCGACTGCGGCGGCTGCCCCGTGGCGCGGCTCAACTACGCAAAGGAGCTTGAGCTCAAGCGCGATCTTCTCGTCATCGATCCGCTTCGCGCTTCAGGACTTTCAGAGGGCAAGGACGCTCCCGTCGTCGAAGCCGCGGTCGGCCTCCCGGAGGAAAAGCTCAGAGGCTTTCGCAACAAAGCCGTGCTCTATCCCGGGATTCTCAACGGAACCCCGCACTTCGGCTACTACCGCGCGCGCTCGCAGGATCTTGTGCCTGCGGAAGGGTGCCCCCAGACGCCCCGATGGATGGAAGCTGCCGCACGGGCGCTCGCGCCATTCCTCTCGGATCCGTCCCTCGCCCCCTGGAGCGAGCGCACGGACGAAGGCGTCTTAAGAACCCTGATTCTGCGTGAAGCCCCGGGAACGGGCGAACGGATGGCCGTGCTCGTCGTGAGAAGGCTTCCCGCTGATTTTGATGCGATGAGGGAGAAGCTCATCGCCGCACTTCTGCCGATCGGACTCACTTCGCTTCTTCTCAACCTTCATGAAGCACCGGGGAGCGCCGTCCTCTCCTTTGCGCCCGGCGCGACCCGCGTGATTGCCGGAAAGTCAGGCATTGAAGCGAAGCTCCTTGACCTCAGCTTTTCGCTCGGCGCCGAAACCTTCCTGCAGGTGAATACCCCGCAGACGCCGGTGCTCTACGGCCTTGCGCTCGACCGGCTCGGCATTTGCGACACCGACCGGGTGCTCGACCTCTACTGCGGCGTCGGCACCCTGACGCTCCTTGCGGCACGCAGGGCCCGTAAAGCCCTCGGCATTGAGCGCGTCGCGCATTCCATTGAATGCGCCCGCGGGAATGCCCGCGCCAATCAGCTCGGAAATGCGGAGTTTCTTGCGCTTTCCGTCGAAAAGGCTCTCGAGCGCGAGGACGTGAAGGCCTTCTCTCCGACCCTCGTCATTGCCGACCCGGCCTATCAGGGCCTTGCAGGCGGCGCCGCGGAAGCGCTCGGGAAACTCATGAAGACGTCGGGCGCAAGGCGCCTTGCCTACATTTCCTGCAATCCGAAGAGCTTCGCGCGCGATGCCGCGGTTCTTTCTTCTTCAGGCCTCAGACTTTTATCCGTCACGCCCGTCGACATGTTCCCGGGCGCCATGCACCTGGAAGTGGTCGGGATCTTCGAAGCGAAGGCGTAACCCATCACTGATAGAGCGATTCGTGCCAGCTCTTCGGGTCCCTGAAGAATTGAATGGCCTTCTCGAGACTTCTCGTTCTAAAGAAGTCCGGAAGGCTCTTCATCACCGATTTCCCGTAGCTCTTCTCAGCGATTCTCGCGTCGCAGAGCATGAAGACGCCGCGGTCCGTCTCTGAACGAATGAGACGGCCTGCGCCCTGCTTGAGGGAAATGATGGCCTCGGGGAGCGCATAAACCCCGAAGGGACTCCCGCCCCTGCGGCGGATCGCGTCCGAGCGCGCGGAAACGATGGGATCGTCGGGAGGCGCAAAGGGGAGCTTGTCGATGACGACGAGCGACAGCGCGTCGCCCCGGACGTCAACGCCTTCCCAGAAGCTCATCGAGCCCACGAGAATCGCGTTCCCGTGCCGTCGGAATTCTGCGATGAGCGCGGCCTTGGGCATTTCGCCCTGAACGAGAAGCGGATAGGGGTTCCCTGCCGTCTCGAGCTTCTCGCGCAGCTCCTCGGCCATCCGGTTGACGGCAGCGAGCGACGTGCAGAGAAAGAAGGTTTTCCCTCCGGCCGCGAGAACGAGCGGCCACGCGGCCTCAACGACCCGTGAGGCGTGCTCGACCGTGTTGACGGGAGCCGGAAGCTTCGGGAGATAAAAGCACCCCTGCTCCCAGTAGTTGAAGGGGCTCTCCCACGTGAGGGCCCTGGGCGAATCAATGCCCGTTTCCGCACAAAAATGCGAAAAGTCTCCTGCGGCCGAAAGCGTCGCCGACGTGAAGACCCAGGCGCCGCCCTCAGCTTCGCGCATTTGGCGGAATTCCCCGGCAAAGGAAAGCGGCGTGTTGTTGAATCTCAAGCCCGTCGCCGAAACCGAAATCCACTGCACCGAGGATTCCTGCTTCTTCAATGCGAATTCGTCCGTCTTTTCGACGCCCGGAGCTGCTGCATCAGGAGCGGACTCTTCGCCCTCCGCCTCGTCTTCGGGCGCGTCATCGCCGTGAGCGAGCTTGCGGATGATCGATTCCCAGCCGGCCATTTCAAGGTCGACCTCACTCGCATAGCTTAAAAGCGCGTCCAATTCGTCATGCCGCCCCTTATTGGCTTCGAGCGCGCGCACAAGCGCGCCGAAAGTGCGGAGCACCTGGGCGAACGGTTCCTCGAGTTCTCCGAACCGTTCGATGGTCTTCACGGCCTTTCTGTCGCCTTCCTTGAGGCCGATGGCATTGGCTTCAATCTTGAGGTCGTAGACGGCCTTTCTCGCATCGTGCGAGAGCTTGTCCCAGTCCGCACCGTCGCGCGCATGGTTGATGCCGAGGTAGCGCGACTCGTCTGAGATCTGCTCAATCTGCCAGGTGCTGAAGAAGGTGCCGAAAAAGTCCGTGGCAATCCCCGGGAGCTGATGCGCTTCGTCAAAGACCGTGAGGTTCGCTGACGGGAGCATTCCGTCGATCTGGCCGCCCGCGCTCGACTTGAGCGCAAGGGAGGAGAGATAGAGATGGTGGTTCACGACCACGATCTGGCTCTGGAGCGCCTTTTCGCGCGCGGCGCGCACGAAGCAGTCTTCCCAGTGCGTGCATTTTTCCTTCCCGAGGCAGTTTTCGCGCGTGCTCGTCACAAGGGGCCACAAGGGATCGTCCTCGGGCACCGTCGGAAGCTCCGCCCGGTCGCCCGTCGGCGACACGGCGGCAAAGCGCTTGATTTCGCGCAGCTTCCGATAGCTGTCGCGCTGCGGGAGAAGTCCTTCCTCTTCCGTGCGCTCGAGGCGGTAGGGACAGATGTAGTTGGCGCGGCCCTTCAGCACTGCCGTCGGGATGTTGACGCCGAAGGCGGCCGAGAGCGCCGGAATATCCTTCTGAAAGAGCTGGTCCTGCAGAGGCTTTCCGGCCGTGGAAATCACGACCACGGACCCCGAGAGAATCGCCGGAATCAGATAGGCGAAGCTTTTGCCCGTGCCGGTGCCGGCCTCAGCGAGAAGCGTTTCCTTGCCTTCGAGCGCTTCAGCCACGGCGAGCGCAAATTCAATCTGGCTCTGCCGGGGACGGAACCCGGGCGTCGCGCGCGCAAGGGGGCCGTCCTCGGCAAAGGCGAGCGCCACGCGCTCGGAAAGAGGCTTCCCCGAATCAAAAAGCGAAGGGAAATTTCTGCGCATGCTTCAGGCCTTCTCAGAAGTATTTGGCAAGACCGCTCGACTTTTCCTTCTGCCGGTCTTCATAGCGCTTCTGCGCTTCGGAACGTTCCTCGAGGCTCTTTTCGAACTGCTGCTGCTTGGCTTCGCGGTCCTTTCTGCGCTTTTGGGCGCGCTCTTCGGCTTCGCGCTGGCGCTCTGCCGCCTGAGCCTGCTTTTCGGCGTACCAGGCTTCGTTCGCGTCCTCAAGATCCTTTCTCGTGGCATCCGGGGACACTTCGACCCTGGAGCCCGGAATGAGGGCCGGGGCCGACGCGTCCTTCACCTCCTTCGGATGAATGCCCGCAGGCTCCGACGGCGCCTTCACCTCCTTCGGCTTCAGGTCGACGGGTTCCGACGCCTTTCTTCCATCCGCGCCGTCAAGCTTCATGGGGGAGGACGGCTCGTTCGGTTTTTTAGGCGCAATGCGGATGGGTTCGGGCCGGTCGGTCTTCACTTCCTTCGGGGCAATCTTCATCGGCGGCTCGCGCTTCGCGGCGGCATTCTTTGCGCGGTTCTCCTCCATCTTCCTCACGCGCTCGGCGCGGATCACTTCATCGGCCGCAACAATCACGCGGCGGATTTCACGCTCGCGCGAGAAGGAGAGGCGTCTTGCGTCGTCGATGCACTTATTGACGAGGAATTTTTCCGTGCAGGCCGCCTGCACGTCCTTCATGGCGCGATCGACGCGGCTCAGTTCCTTGTCTGCCGCGTCCTTCACCTTGGCGGCGGTCGCGGGCGAATCAATGGCGCCCTTCCGGCTCCAGCGGTCGTAGAAGGCCGTGTCGGTGAGCACCGTCTGAGCCTTCTCCGCGCGCGCCTCGAGTTCCTCTTCCGTAAGTTCCGCGGCGTTCGCGGCCCCCGCGGCGATGAGGCCGCAGGAAATGAGCGCAAGGGCAGAAAGCGTGGGAGATCGAAGAGTACGGAGCATGATGAATTTCTTTGGGAACAAAAAGGCTGCCGGGCAGAGAGTTTAGCAATCCACCGCGGCAGCCCCGCTTAATTAAGCATCGGAAGATTCGTTAGAGAATCGTTACGACCTCGTCAAAAGGAAAGCGCGACTTCGGGCGCGTCGCATTCGCGTCGTCCGCTGAATGGTGTCCGAGGGCAATGCCGATAACGGCGTGCCGCCCGGCCTTCTCAAGCCCCAGGATTTCATCGACCTTGTCGAACCAGAGGCCGCCGAGCGTCGTGGCATCGACGCCCATGCCGCCCGCGGCAAAGAGGAGAAACCCGAGCGCTATGCCGATCTGCTCGCGCGCCCAGACTTCACCCTTGTCGGGTCCGGCGCAGTAGGCCTTCACGGCTTCGCCGCGGACGCGTTTCACCACCTTGTCGAAGCCGCTCGCGATCGTCGCCTCATCAAAGCGCCCGTCGAGCGTTTCCTGGCGGTTGAGCTTCTCGACCCGCCCGACGAGATCGCGCTCGAGGGCGATGATGATGATCGCGCTCGCATTGCGGATGCGCTCGACATTAAAGTCCTTCACGGCGGGCGCAAGCGCCTTGATCGCCGGTTCCGAGCGGAGCACGTAAAAGTGCCAGGGCTGGATGTTGACCGACGAGGGCGCCAAGCGCATGATCTCGAGGAGGTCATGGAGATCCTCGTCCGAGAGGGGCTTCGCGGGATCGTAGTGCTTCGCCGTATAGCGGCGGCGCGCAATCTCGAGCATCGGGTTCATCGGACCTTTCCTCCCGGGAATCACTTGATCTCAGTGAAGAGCTCTTCGGTCGTGAGGCGCGACTTCGGACGCATGGCGTTCCCGTCGTTGGGATTGCGGTAGCCGAGCGAGAGAAGCACGACGGCGGTGAGGCCCTTTTCGCGGAGGCCTAGAATCTCGTCGACCTTCTTGAAGTCGACGCCTTCGAGGCAGGTCGAGTCAATCCCCATGCCGGCAGCGGCGTAGAGCATGATGCCCATGCCGATGTAGGCCTGACGGGCTTCCCACTCAACCAAGTCCTTTTCAGAGCCCATGTGAAGGCCCGCGAAATAGCGGCGTCCCTGATCCTGCTGCTTCCTGATCTCGTCGTTCGGGAAGCGGCCGTCGGCGGCTTCCTTTTCAAGAACGCGCTCGAAATGGGCGTCAGTGAGCTTCGTCGGCACCGTGAAGACGACGACGTCGCTCGCGCCCGTCACGCGGTCGTGGTTGAAGTCGGGAAGTGCCGGGAGGAGCTTCGCGCGGGCTTCGGCCGTATGGGCCGTAAAGAAGTGCCAGGCCTGCGCATTCACCGACGTGGGCGCGAGGCGGAGGATTTCGCAGAGGGTCGCAAACTGCTCGCGCGGCAGGGCTGACGATTACAAATATTTATTGAAGCTCAGCCCTGTATAGTTTT